>OGCQ01001518.1_pt1 | contig 27884 bp, 29 predicted proteins | sample 1570161 | NCBI WGS metagenome assembly OGCQ01 (sample SAMEA4384402, study PRJEB24528) | human gut metagenome
AGAAGTCGTAGCTCTGCATGATCATGTAGTTGAACTCCAGGAAGCTCAGGCCCTTCTCCATGCGCTGCTTGTAGCACTCGGCGCGCAGCATGTTGTTGACGGAGAAGCAGGCGCCGACCTCGCGCAGCAGCTCGATATAGTTCAGCGGCTTCAGCCAGGCAGAGTTGCGCAGCATGATCGCCTTGCCGTCGGAGAAGTCGATGAATTTCTCCATCTGACGCTTGAAGCACTCCGCATTATACGCAATAGTCTCCTCAGTGAGCATTTGGCGCATGTCGGTGCGGCCCGACGGGTCGCCGATCATCGTCGTGCCGTCGCCGATGAGGGCGATGGGCTTATTGCCCGCCATCTGCAGGCGCTTCATCAGGCACAGGGCCATGAAATGGCCGACATGCAGGGAGTCTGCCGTGCAGTCAAAGCCGATATAGAACGTGGCCTTGCCGTTGTCGATCATTTCGCGGATCGCTTCTTCATTCGTCACCTGCGCGATGAGGCCGCGGGCGACAAGCTCGTCATAAAGTTTCATAATTACCTCCTGTTTTTGTCATAAAAAACGCCCTCTGTCCAATGGACAGAGGGCGTAAAACTACGCGGTACCACCTCGTCATCCCCGGCGCTTCACAGCGGCGGGCTCGGGGAGTGCAGCCACACTCCTGCGCGATATCGGGCGCACCCGTCCGGCCCTACTGCAGGTTCAGGCCGGCCGCTCCGGAAGGTATTTCGCCCCGCTTCCCTGCCGCCTTACACCGACCGGCGGCTCTCTGCGCGTGGAGTACGGGGGTACTTCATTCCATCACAGCGTTTTTCTATTGGTATCCTAACAGAAAACCGGTGCTTTGTCAAGTCCGACTTTCCAACATTTCCGCCGCGTTCTGCAGCGTGGTCGGCGTGATGCTCGCGCCGCCGATGATGCGGGCCAGCTCGGCCTTGCGTCCCTCGAAGTCGAGCGGCGTCACGCTCGTGAACGTGCGGCCGTCGTGCTCTGCCTTGGCGATGCGGAAATGCGTGTCCGCCAGCGCAGCGATCTGCGGCAGATGCGTTACGCACAAAACCTGCTTCGTGCGGGACAGGGCACGGAGCTTTTCCGCCACACGCTGAGCGGCCCGGCCGGAGACACCGGTGTCGACCTCGTCGAAGATCAGCGTCGGCACATGGTCTCTCTCGGCCAGCACGTTTTTCAGCGCCAGCATGATGCGCGCCAGCTCGCCGCCGGAAGCGACCTTGCTCAGCGGCTTGAGCGCTTCGCCGAGGTTGGCGGACATGTAGAACGAAACGGCATCCATGCCGTCCTGTGTCAGGTCTGTCTCGGTGAAGCGGCAGGCAAACTGCACCTTCTTCATATCCAGCTGGGACAGCTCGTCCAGCACGCGCGCCGTCAGGGCCTCTGAGGCCGCTTTCCGGCATTCGCGCAGGCGAAGCGCCGTTTCCCGTGCCTGCTTTTCCGCCGCAGCGGCCTGCTTTTCCAGCTGCTGCAGGCGCTCGTCGGAGAATTCGATCTCCTCCAGCTCTGCTTTTGCCTTGTCCAGGTAGTTCAGAATGGCCGCGCAGTCCGCGCCGTATTTCCGGCGCAGGCGGTGCAGCAGGTCGAGGCGCTCCTCAAGCTGCTCCAGCTCGTCTGCGGAGTACGACAGGCGGTACAGGCGGTCGCGGAGCTGCTCGGCGGCGTCCTGCGCCTGATACATCAGGTCTGCGATCGTATCGTGCAGCGGCTGCAGCGATTCATCAAAGCGCGCGCTGTGCGCCAGATCGCGCTCTGCCTGCGTCAGGAGAGCCGCCGCGCCCTGCGCCTCGTCCCCGCCGTCCAGACAGGCGGCAGCGTCGCGCAGGCCGTCCGAGAGCTTTTCGGCATTTTGCAGCAGGCGGCGGCGGGCCTCGAGCTGCGTATCCTCATCCGGCTTCAGAGCCGCACGCTCGATCTCATCGATCTGATAGCGCAGCGTCTCCGTGCGGCGAAGCTTCTCGCTCTCGTCCATGCGCAGGTGCGCCATTTCACGCTGCAGGCTCTGCATGGCGGAAAACTGCGCGCGGTACTGCTCCAGCAGCGGCGCATCGGCAGCGAAGCTGTCCAGAAATGTCAGATGGTAGTTCTCATCGAACAGCGCTGCGGAGTCGTGCTGGCCGTGGATGTTGATGAGCTGCAGGCCGAGCCTCCGCAGAATGCCGACCGTGACGGCCACGCCGTTCACGCGGCAGAGATTCTTTCCGTCCAGATAGATCTCACGCTGTACGACGACCTCCGTGTCATAGGGCACACTGTTCTCGGCAAACCACGCAAGCTCCGGCACATCGTCAAAAATGGCGCGCACGGCGGCGCGCGCCGCGCCGGTGCGGATCATATCGCGGTAGGCGCGCTCGCCAAGAATGGCGGAGATCGCGTCGATGACGATGGATTTGCCCGCGCCGGTCTCGCCGGTCATGACGTTAAAGCCGCGCTCAAACAGGATATCCGCCTGCTCGATCACGGCGATATTTTCAATGTGCAGCAGGCGAAGCATGGCGGCTCCTTACTCGAGCATGCGGTGCAGCTCGCGGCAGAACTCCGCGGCAGATTCCTTGTCACGCATGATGACGAGCGTCGTATCGTCTCCGGACAGCGAGCCGACCATGTTCGGCATCTTCAGGGAGTCGATGTTCGCGCCCGCAGCTGCGCCGAGGCCGGGCATGGTCTTGATGACGATGATATTCTGGGCGTAGTCGATGTTCGTGACGCATTCGCGGAAGATCACGCGGAAGCGCGCGCCAAACTTCTCGCCCTCCACGCGGTGCGGCAGGCAATAGCGATAGCCTCCCATGCCGTCGAGGGATTTTACGATCTGCAGCTCCTTGATATCGCGGGAAACGGTGGCCTGGGTGCTGTGGAAGCCGCACTGGCGGAGCTGATCGAGCAGCTGCTCCTGCGTCTCGATGCACCGGTTCTCCACAAGCTCGATGATTTTTTTCTGACGATCGTTTTTCATGGTTCCCACCTACCTGAATTTATTTTGTATGATCTCGAAAAAGCTGCGTCCGGTCAGGCGGAGCAGCCGTGTGACATGCTCAGAGCGGCGTATGGTAGTGCGATCGCCGCTGCTCAGGCGGACAGCCTTGCCGCCGTCCACGGAAAGAAAGGCGTTTTTGCGGCCGGTGCGGGCAAGCTGCACCGTGATCTCGCGGTCTGCAGACGTAACGATGGCACGTGTCTGCATATCGTGGGCGCAGATCGGCGTGAGCACAATATTCTGTGCAGCAGGCTCGACCAGCGGGCCGCCAGCCGACATGGAATAGGCCGTGGAACCGGTCGGCGTGCAGACGATCAGCCCGTCGCCGCTGAAGGACATCATATCCACGCCGTCGCCCTGCACGGACATCTGCACCACGCGGGCGACCGCGCCCTTCGTGATGACGGCGTCGTTCAGCGCGTCCTCCTCCAGAATGACGCGTCCCTCGTGCTCCGCGCGGACATGCAGCATCATGCGCGGCTCGACGGAGAAATCGTCATCCGCAAGGCGGCGCAGCTCCTTGAGCTCGCTGCTCTCCAGCTCCGCCATGAAGCCCATGGTGCCGATGTTCACGCCGAGGACCGGGATTCCGGCCTTTGTTGCAGCCTTGGAGGCATGGAGGATCGTGCCGTCGCCGCCGAAGCAGACGAGTAGATCGGCATCGCGCAGCTCATGGTTCAGCTCCGTCAGAACAACATTGTCCGGCAGCTCGAAGCTGCGGTCCACATCGAAGGCGAGGCAGATGCGCGTTTCCAGCCCAGCCTCGCGCAGGAGCTTATCGGCGAGCGTGACATATTTGAAGTTCCGGTCCCGGTAGGGATTCGGCGTCAAGACGATCTTTTTCATAGCTTATCCCCTGAGTTCTGCGTGCGCCTGTGCAACGAGCGCAGGAACATCCGGCGTGATGCCGCCCTGCGGCTCCATGCTCAGATGGCCGAGAAATTCAATGTTGCCCTCGGGGCCGCGCACCGGGGAAAACGTCAGGTTGCGGACGGTCAGCTCCAGCTCCGCAGCCAGCGCCAGAAAATTCTGCAGGACCTCCTCATGGACGGCCGGGTCGCGGACGACGCCCTTCTTGCCGACCTTCTCCCGGCCGGCCTCGAACTGTGGCTTGATGAGGCAGAGGATCTGCCCCGTCGGCTTCAGCAGTGCACGGATGGCGGGCAGGACGATCCGCAGGGAAATGAAGGAAACATCCACAACGGACAGGTCCAGCGGCTCTCCGAGCTGCTCCGGCGTGACATAGCGGATGTTCGTCCGCTCCATGCACACCACGCGCGGGTCCTGCCGGATGCTCCAGGCAAGCTGGCCATAGCCGACGTCGATGGCGAAGACCTTCTTCGCGCCCTTCTGCAGCAGGCAGTCCGTAAAGCCGCCCGTCGAAGCGCCCGAGTCGCTGCAGACGAAGCCGGTCGGATCGACGCCGAAGTCGCGCAGCGCCTTTTCAAGCTTCAGGCCGCCGCGGCTGACGTAGGGGCAGGGATTGCCCCGCAGCTCTACAACGGCCTCGTCCTCGACCGGCGTACCGGCCTTGTCCGATTTCTGCCCGTTGACATAGACCTCGCCGGACATGATGAGCGCCTGCGCCTTGCTTCGGCTGTCGCACAGGCCGCGCTCCACGAGAACGACATCCAATCGTTCCTTATGCTTCATTCTGACATACCTCCCAGGCAGCGTCAGCAAGAGATTTTGCGTCCAACCCCGCCAGGCGGTACAGCTCCGGCACCGCGCCGTGGGGAATAAAGCGGTCGCCGAGATTGCACAGCCGCACAGGCCCGCCAACTCCGCGAGCACGGAGCGACGCCAACAACTCCTTGCCGACGCAGCCGATGCACACGGACTCCTCTGCCACGAGCAGGCGGCCCGTCTTCCGCATGGAGGCGGCGACGGTGCGGACATCGAGCGGCTTGATGGAGGGCAACTTCAGGACCTCGGCGGAAATGCCGCGCGCCTGCAGCATCTTTGCCGCGGCAAGCACCTCGTTGACGAGCGTCCCATAGGTGACGAGGGTAATGTCGCTCCCCTCGCGCAGGCACGGCTGCTCTGCGATGCCGGTAAACGTGCCGTCGCACCCGCGGGGATAGCGCACGGCAACCGGGCCGGTCATCTCCAGCACAGCGCGGCGCAGCATCTGACCCAGCTCCGCCTGACTGGCGGGGCACAGGACCTGCATGCCGGGCACGGAGCGCAGATAATTCACGTCGAACACGCCGTGGTGCGTCTCGCCATCCCCGCCGACAAGGCCGGCGCGGTCTACGGCAAATACGACATGCAGTCCGAGCATGGCAACATCCTGCAGCAGCATGTCATAAGCGCGCTGCAGGAATGTGGAATAGATCGCAACAACGGGGATCATTCCCTGCTTGGCAAGGCCGCCCGCCATGGAGACGGCGTGTCCCTCTGCAATGCCGACATCGAAGCAGCGCTCCGGATAGTGGGCTGCAAAGGCATCGAGGCCGGTCCCGCGCAGCATGGCGGCTGTAATGGCGCAGATGCGCGGCTCCTGCGCGCCGAGCGCGTCAATCGTTTCGCTGAATGTGTCGGAAAATGTCGGAAGATGGCCGCAGCGCGGCTCCATCCCCTTTTCGGGGTCGAAATGGCCGATGCCGTGGAACACATCGGGGTTCTCCTCAGCAGGCGCGTAGCCCTTGCCCTTCTGCGTGATGACGTGCAGCAGGACCGGATGCCGGCGGTCCTTGACGAGCCGGAGCATATATTCCAGCCGTTTCAGATCATGCCCATCTACGGGGCCATAATATTCAAAGCCCATCTCCTCAAAGAACGTCGTGCCGAAGAGCATACGCTTCCAGTGCTCCTTGAGCCGGTGCGTCAGGCGGTAGAGGCACTTTCCGCCGGGCACCTTTGCCGTGACGGCGCGATAGGCCTTTTTGATGCGGTAATAGCCCGGCCGCGTGCGGATGAGCGCAAGATGCTGGGCAATGCCGCCGACGTTCGGCGTGATGGACATGCCGTTGTCGTTCAGGATAACGATGAGCTGCTCGCTGCTCTCCCCGGCATCGTTCATGGCCTCATAGGCCAAGCCGCCGGTCATTGCGCCGTCGCCCATCAGGGCCACGACGTGATAGTCCTCATGCTGCAGCGTGCGGGCACGCGCCATGCCGAGAGCGGTGGAGACGGAGCTGGAGGCGTGACCGGCCACAAACGGGTCCGTCACGCTCTCCGACGGCTTTGGGAAGCCCGCAAGGCCGCCGAACATACGCAGTGTGCGGAATTCGTCCCGCCGGCCGGTCAGGATCTTGTGGACATAGGACTGATGCCCCACGTCGAACAGGAGCCGGTCGCGGCTCGTATCGAATACCCGCTCCAGCGCAACACTCAGCTCGACAACGCCGAGGTTCGAGGCCAGATGACCGCCCGTCCGGGCGACATTCAGCACCAGAAACTGTCGAATCTCGTCGCAAAGCTGGCGCAGCTGCGCGTCATTCAGCGCGCACAGCGCCTCGCGGGAATTGATGGTATCTAATAAAGTCAAAAATGACACACCCTCAGACTGTCACTTTTTCTTTTTCTTCGGGAGCTTGCCGGTAAAGAGTGACTTGATGTAGTAGATCAGCTTGGAGGTCGTATGCACGATCTGCGTCGCCTTGCCGGTGGCGATATTCTTGCCGCAGGCCTTGCCGGCGATCGTTACACCGGACACCAGCGCGGACATGATCAGCTGTGCCACCGTTTCGGAATTGAGCATGGTAAGAGCGCGCACGGCCACAACAGCGGAAGCCGAGCCGGATACGACGCCGCAGATATCACCCACGACGTCATTGCAGAAGCTCGAGACCTTCTCCGCATTGCGCAGCAGGTGCAGAGCCTCGGCAGCGCCGGGGACCTTTTTGGCCGCCATGGCATGGAAGGGCTTCTCCTCCGCCGACATCACGGCCACGCCGATGATATCGAACACGATGCCTAGTGCCACGATCAGCAAAAGTACAAGAAATGCCTCGACAAGCCCTGCCCCCTCCAGCACTGTGGAGGAAAAGAACGAGATCGTCGAGGAAATTACGACTGCCACAAAAAAGACTGTGACGATCCATCGAATATGACTGTTTTTCTTTTTCCGCTTTCCCCTTGAGGGAGGCTCCGTATGATTTGCGCTCAAAAATATCTCCTCCGGAAACACTGAAGTCTGTGGGCCGGGCCCACAAGCCAAGAATTTCTAAAGAATGGTGGCAGCAGACAGAGTAAAGCCTGCGGCTTAGGTCGGGTTGGATTTCCCCAGTCGCTGCCGCCCGTCGCCGGACGGCTGTTTCCATTTAAAGCCAAAGCCGGACCGTTGCCGCTTCCGGTACCCGATTGCCACTTAGTCCGCACTGTAATCCTCTGCATGCCCTGAATGAACAGTCAGCCTAGGTGTTTTCCACAGCATTACGCACCGGCTCTATCCTCTTTTGCAGGCATGGTTTCAAGGGGCAATATCGCCAAGCGCCGCGGCCACGGCGGCTGACGCGTCGCTCCCCTATTCCCACATACCCACGCAAGGCAGGCTACGCTACACACAGCACACGATTCTGTGCACCGCAATGCAGGTTCAATCCTGCTTCGTACGCAGTCCGGGTACCCGCAGATACGGAACGGCTGTCGCACAAGAGCAGGTCTCCACGGAAACCGGGTCGGTCGGTATATGCCGTTACACCTCGCCCGGAGACCTTAACCCCCAGCACCCACCCTGATCTGGGCGAAAAAAGCAAGCACCAGGGACTTCATCGATATGCCCTTAAAAGGATTTTTAGGCCCTTCTTCGAAACCGGCGCGCTTTGACTAGGATACTGCGCCACCAATAACATCATACCATAACGACGGGAAATATACAAGTATCCTTTGTCGGTTTTTCCAAAAAATATCCCGCGATTTTCTACCGGTACAATGGTTTTTCCAATGTTTTCCTCATTAGCAAGCGAAAATATCGGAAATATTTCAAAATAATGAATATTCAGCCCGCCGAAATAGTTCCATCCGTTCCTGTTCCGCCGGGCCGATCCTGCGCAGCCGGCCGGGCGTGATATACGGCGGATTGGCCCGCAGAAAGGCGAAACAGCGCTTGACAAGGCCGCTCTGCCGTGCTAAACTTGTAGTTGCACAGCGGACAAACGGGCAGAGAATGCCCGCGCTGTAATGACAGGCTGATTGCCGCAGGAGTGACAGCTATGCATTCTTTTGAGAGCGATTATACTGCGGGCGCGCGGGTAGAGATCCTGCGCCGTCTGAATGAGACGAATCTGGAGCAGCTCCCCGGCTACGGCAGCGACAAATTCTGCGAGAGCGCAAAGGAAAAGATCCGCGCGGCCTGTGACTGTCCCGGCGCCGACATTTTCTTCATGGTCGGCGGCACGCAGACGAACGCCGTCGTCATCGACTCCATGCTGCCGTCCTACGGCGGCGTGATCGCCGCGCAGACCGGCCACATCAGCGACCACGAGGCCGGCGCCATCGAATTCACGGGCCACAAGGTCATCGCCCTGCCCGTCTACGACGGCAAGCTCCGCGCCGAGGATGTCTGGATGTATATGAAGGACTACTGGCAGGATGCGAGTCACCAGCATTTTGTCTATCCCGGCATGGTCTACATCTCCTACCCGACGGAGTTCGGCACGCTCTACACCAAGCGTGAGCTCGTCGAGCTGGCCAGCGTCTGCCGCTGGTACAATATCCCACTCTACATCGACGGCGCACGCCTCGGCTACGGTCTGATGAGCCCGAAGTGCGACATTACCCTGCCGGAGCTGGCCCAGCTGTGCGACGTGTTCTACATCGGCGGCACGAAGGTCGGCGCGCTGTTCGGCGAGGCAGCGGTCTTTACGAAGCACAACATGCCGCGATATTTCTCCACCATTGCCAAACAGCACGGCGCGCTGCTGGCCAAGGGCCGCCTGCTCGGCCTGCAGTTCGACACGCTGTTTACGGACGACCTGTATTTCCGCATCAGCAAGCACGCCATCAACATGGCCATGCAGATCCGCGATGCCTTCGATGCGCGTGGCCTGCAGTTCTATCTCCATTCGCCGACGAACCTGCAGTTCCTCATCATGGAGAACAAGGCCGTCCGTGCCCTGCAGCAGAAGATTGCCTTCCACACCTGGGGCAAGGTCGACGAGGAGCACAGCGTTGCCCGCTTCGCCACGAGCTGGTCCACAACGCAGGAGGATGTCGACGCGCTGATCGACGCCATCAAAACACTGTAAGGCAGAAAAACTTCGGAGCGCTTTCCGGCTGGAAGGCGCTCCGTTTTTTAGCGTTTCTGCGCCGCCTCGGCGCGGCAGCGGATCATTTCGCCCGCAATGCTGATGGCGATCTCCGCCGGGGTCTGCGCCAGGATCGGCAGGCCGATGGGCAGATGAACAGACGCAATGGCCTCTTCGGAGAAGCCCTCCTGCCGCAGCAGGTCGCGCGTCTTGGCCGCCTTGTTCCGGCTGCCGATGCAGCCGATGTAGGACAGCGGATGGCGCAGGATGCGGTGCAGGACCTCAAAGTCCGCCATGTGGCCCGGCGTCATGACGACGACGCTGTCATACGGCGTGAGCGTGATATGGTCCTCCAACTCGGCATACGGCGCGCAGATCACATCGGAGAATCTCTCGGCCAGCTCCTGCCGCGGGTCATAGACCGTCACGGCAAAGCCGACATATTCCAGCACCGGCACGAGCGCCTGCCCGACATGCCCCGCGCCGAAGAGATAGACGCGCCCCGGCTGCGTGAGCGGCTCGGTATAAACAGCAGGCGTTCCCGGCATCCAGACCGGCTGGGCCGCGCACAGGGAACGGTCCGCCCCGTTCGAAAGCGAAACGTCCGTTCTGCCGTCTTCGGCAATGACGAGCTTCAGCCAGCAGGGCGCCGTGGCGTCGAACGCAGCCGCCATGGCGCGCACGAAGTCGGCCTGCTCCGGGCCGAGATAGAGATACGACACGATGACATTGCCGCCGCAGGCCATGCCGATGCCGCCCTCGCGCTCCGAGAGGTCATAGGCCCGCAGGGCCGAGGTCTGCCGCTGCAGAAGCGACAGGCCCTCCTTTGCGGCGAGCAGCTCCAGGCGGCCGCCGCCGACGGTGCCGCGGGTGCTGCCGTCGGCAAACACGGCCATATGCGCGCCTGCGCTGCGCGGTGCGGAGCCGCCGGAATGCACGACGGTGCAGAGGACGACCGGTCTGCCAAGGGTAGCGGCCTCCAGAAGGCTGTGAAGCAATGCTTTCATGATCTCCTCCTCAGTGGTCGCGGCTCGTCAGGCGCTGCGCCAGCTCCGTCAGGAACTCCGCCTGACTGAACGGCGCGAGCGCAGCGACCGCGCGCTGCGTTTCTTCCGTGATGCGGGCACGGCAGGCTTCCACTCCGTGCAGCCGGACGAATGTATTTTTGTTCTGGTCCATGCCGGTCGCCTTGCCGAGCTTTGCGGCATCGCCGACGACATCCAGAATATCATCCTCGATCTGGAAGGCCAGCCCGAGACTTGCAGCGTAATCCGCCGCTGCCTGCTGCTGGGCCGGGCTGCCGCCGGCTGCGATGACGCCGAGCTGGCAGGCGGCCGAGATGAGCGCGCCCGTTTTGCGCGACTGGATGGCGAGGACCTCCTCCTCCGTGCAGACGCGGTGCTCGGCCTCCATGTCCAGCACCTGCCCGCCGACCATACCGAGCTCGCCCGCGCACAGCGAGAGCACCCGCGTGGCCTTGACGACGCGGGACGCGGGCAGCGGGGCTGCGGCAAGATGGCCGAATGCGGCCGTCAGCAGGGCGTCGCCCGCCAGAACGGCCGTCGCCTCGCCGTAGACCTTGTGGTTCGTCAGGCGGCCGCGGCGGTAATCATCATTGTCCATACACGGCAGATCGTCGTGGATGAGGCTGTAGGTATGCACCATCTCCACGGCGGCAGCAAACGGCAGGGCGTCCATGGCGCTGCCGCCGCACAGCTCGCAGAAGGCCTGCGCCAGCACGGGGCGAAGGCGCTTTCCCCCGGCAAGCAGGCTGTAGCGCATGGCGTCAAACAGGACCTGCTGCGGCTCGTCCGCATCCGTAAAGCAGGAGTGGAGATAGCCCTCCACGCGGTCGGCATAGCTGCGCAGCAGCGCTTCAAATTCCAGCATCGGCAAGCTCCGTTTCCTGCGGGGCGCCGTCTGCGCCCTTGGTGAGCTGAACGACCTTCAGCTCCGCTTCGTCCAGCAGGCGGCTGCAGGAGCCTGCCAGCCGCGTGCCCTCCTCAAACAGCGAGAGGGCCTCCTCCAGCGGAACGTCGCCCTTTTCCATGCGGCGGACGATCTCATCGAGCCGCTGCAGAGATTGTTCAAATGTGATCGATTCCGTGCTCATGTTGCATCCTCCTGTATTTCCCACACCTCGGCAGAGGCGCAGCCGTCCGCGAGCCGGACGGTGATCCGGTCGCCGCAGGACAGCGTGCGGACGCTCCGTACCACATGGCCCTGCGCGTCAAATGTCATAGAATAGCCGCGCGAGAGGACCTTCAGCGGGCTCATCGCGTCGAGCTTCGACGTCAGCCGGACAAAACGCTCGCGCTGCTGCGCCACAAGCCGCTGCAAGGCGGCGATCAGGCGGCGCTGCGTATAGTCGAGCTGCATGCGGCGGTCGTCGATATAGTTTTTCGGGTCGCGCAGGGCGCGCGCTCCGGCCAGCTGGGCCACACGCTGGCGTTCCTGCTTCAGGCGGCGCGTCATCAGCGTGAGCAGCATGGCGCGCTGGGCGGCCAGATGCTGGCGCAGCTCCGTCTGGTCCGGCACGGCCAACTCGGCTGCGTTCGACGGCGTCGCTGCGCGCAGATCGGCCACGAAGTCCGAGATCGTCACATCCGGCTCATGGCCGACGGCCGAGATGACCGGAATATGCGAATCGGCAATGGCGCGGGCCACGCGTTCGTCGTTGAAGGCCCACAGGTCCTCCATGGAGCCGCCGCCGCGGCCGGTGATGATGAGGTCGGCCAGCTCCCAGCGGTTGGCGTAGCGGATCGCCCCGGCGATCTCCGCCGGAGCCTCGGCCCCCTGCACGCGGACGCCGAGCAGCTTGACCTCCGTCAGCGGGTAGCGCTTGCGCAGGATGCGCAGCATGTCGTGCAGAGCCGCGCCCGCGGAGGACGTGATGATGGCGATGCGGTGCGGGAAGCGCGGCAGGGCCTGCTTGCGCTCGCGGGCGAACAGGCCCTCAGCCTGCAGCTTCAGCTTGAGCTGCTCAAAGGCGACATGCAGATCGCCGACGCCCTCCGGCGTGAGCGACGTGCAGTAGAGCTGGTAGGCTCCGTCACGCGGGAACACGGCAATGCGCCCGCCCGCAATGACCTTCATACCCGTCTCCGGCCGGAAACGCAGGCGCATGGCGCTGCCCTTGAACATGACGCAGCGGATGGCGCTCTGGCTGTCCTTCAGCGTGAAATAGTGATGGCCGGAGGGGTAAATTTTATAGTTGCTCAGCTCACCGCGGATGAGCAGCGAGCCGAGAAATTCGTCTGCTTCAAAGCGCTGTCGCAGATACTCGTTGATCTGCGATACCTCAAAGATCTCAGCCATGCAGCGCCCTCCAGGTCAAAACGGCAACGCCGAGGGCGTTGTCCGTGGCGAACTGCGGCGGACAGAAAATGGCCGGAAGCGCCGCGCAGCTGCTGCGCAGCAGCGTGTTCGATGCAACACCGCCCGCAAACACGACGCTGCTGCCGGGATACTCCAGCAGCGCGTTCTCCGTCGCGCGGACGATGGCGCCGATGAGGCAGCGCAGCGCATAGCCCGCCGTCTCCTCCGGGGAATTTCCCGCCGCATGGTACTGCTCGACCTTATTCTGCACGCCGGAAAGGGAGAATGTGGTCCCCTGCACCTTGACGCGGAAGACCTGCCGGTCCTGCGCGGACCGGCTCAGGGCGTCGATGTGCTTGCCGGACGGAAACGGCAGGCCGAGCAGCTTGCCGGTCCGGTCGATGAGCTGACCGGCGGAGATGTCCGTCGTGCCGCCGATCCTCTCGGCATGCACGCTGCCCTTCTTCTCCGGCGTGACGCGCAGAAGCTCCGTCGTACCGCCGGAAAGATGCCAGGCCAGATGCGGCTCGTCCATCAGCTCCATATGGCCAGAGCCCCACAGTGAGGCCGCGATGTGCCCCTGCTGATGCGAAAACGGCAGAACGGGCACGCCGAGCGCCGCGCCGAGCACCCGGGCCTGCGATTCGCCCGCGAGGAAGCAGGGCATGTACGAACCCTCTACGGCGCGCGGCCGCGTGCTGACGCCGACGGCCGCAAAGCCCGCGTCCGTGCCGATATCCGAAAACAGCCTGTCGGCAAGCTCCGGCAGGCGTTTTACATGGGCGAACAGCGCATCACTCTGGCGCAGTCCGAGCGCGCCCTGCTCCACATCGAGCAGGCGCGAGATATTGTGACCGGCCGTGCCGTCGAAGGACGCGACCGAGGTCGTATAGTTGCTGGTGTCGAAGGCGAGCACCCTCATGGCTGCTGCGCCTCCTCCGGAGCGGGCTGCGTCTCTTTGGGCGGAGTCTCCTCCGGCTGTGCTTCCTCCGGCTGTGCTTCCTCCGGCTGTGCTTCCTCCGGCTGCGGGTCCGCAGGGGCCTCGGTGTTCGGCTTTGCGCCGCGCGCCACGGAGCCGAGAATGCCGTTCACAAAGGAAACGACCTGCGCGTCCTCATATTTCCGCGTCAGCTCCACGCACTCGTTGATGGCAACGCCGTTCGGCACATCCTCGACATAGCGCATTTCATAAATGGCAAGCCGCATCGCCGCCTTCGTCAGGCGGGAGATCCGGTGCAGATTCCAGCGCACGGCATACTGGGCGATCAGGGCGTCCAGCTCCTCTGCGTGCTCGCAGACACCCGTCACGCAGGTGCGGATATAGTCCATCTGCTTTTTGCTGGGGCGCTCTGCATAGACGTCGTTCTCCGCAGAAAGGCCGCTGTAATAGCTGCGGTCCATGCGGGTCTCGATGGCCTGGGCAGGGTCTTCGCCGGTATAGTCGATCTCATAAATGAGATGCACGGCGACCTCTCTGGCGTTTGAGCGTGTCATGTCATGTCTCCTTGGTATGTAAAGTGAAAGTGAAGGACTGCCGCTCTGCGGCGGGGGACTGCAGAGCGGCATAGCCTCAGGCCTGCTCCGCCTTCGGCGCGGCAACGCCGCAGACGTTGACATTGACGTGGGCCGGGCGGACGCCTGCCATGGACTCCACGGCGTTGGCGATGCCCTCCTGCACGTTCTTGGCAACGGTCATCACGGGCTGGCCCATCCGGACGACAAGATTGCAGGCAATGTCAATGACGTTGTCCTGCAGCGTCACGCGGATGCCGCTGCTCAGGTTCTTCTTGCCGAGGATCGCCGTTAGATCAAGCGTCTGCGTGGCACTCAGGCCATAGACACCCTCGACCTCGCGCACGGCCAGCGAGGCGATGGAGGCGATGACGTCCTCCGAAATCAGAATGTTCCCGCCCTCCTGGGGCTGAACGATGTAATTTTTGCTTTCTGCCATGGTATTGACCACCCTTTCTCCGAAGCCGCCGCAGGGCATGCTTCGCGATTGTCCTATCTATTTTATCACATTTTACGGAAAATACAATAGCGGCGTTGCGAAAATCGGATCGTCAAATGCGGAAAGCCGGGCACTCAGGCCTCACTGCCCCTTTTCCGGCTCAACGCCGATGACACGGATGTCCGAAAGCTTGCAGCTCGTCTGCGAGAGCACGATATCCGACAGCAGGGCGACGTCCGACTGCGTCAGGCCGTCCTCCGGCGCGGCGACGGCGACGGAGATGCCGTCCTCACTGATATAGGCCACGCAGTCCTGATAGCCCTTGGCCACGATGAGGCTCTCGATCTGGGATTCGGCCAGCGCGTCCGAGATGATGCCCTCGAGCTTGGCGCTGCTGGCGGCATCGCCGTCGGCATAGGCAATGGTCTCCTGCAGCAGCTCGACGGCCTCGTCCCGCGCCGTCTGACGGGAGAGCCGCATCTGGGCGAAATACTCCGCCTGCGTCCCGGTCTGCTGCACCGGCGTCACCAGCGCGTCGCCCTGCTCCTGCTGCAGAACGAGCGTCGTGTCGTCGAGGATCTTGCCTGCGTCAAGCGTTTCCGTCAGGTCCGCGGCGCTGTGCCCGGCATACCAGTTCAGATAGATCCCGGCACATACCACAAGCAGCACGCCGGCGGCGATCAGATTGCGTTTCCAAGTCTTTTTCATTGCCATTCCTCCATTATGATCTCATTTTCACGACGGTGATCCGGTCCGTGCTCAGTCCGGTGACGGCGGAGACCGCTTCGAGCAGCCGAAGCCGCACCGCAGCGCTGTCCGCCCCCTCGCAGACGATGAGCGCGCCCTGAAAACGCGGATAGGTCGTCGCGGCTACAGCCGCTTTATCATATGAGCTTCCCTCGGACAAAATGACGGTTTTCCGGGACTCGGAGCTCTGCGCCCCGTCCGAGCTTGCCTGCACGTCCGTCTGGTATTCCACGCGCTCCCCGGTCTCCAGCGTCAGCATCACACTGACCTGCCCTGCGCCCGCGATCTGCTGCAGCATCTGCGTCAGCCGCCGCTCCGTCTCCGCCGCATAGTCCGTCTGCGCCGCCGAAGCAGCCGCGTTGGACTTCTGCGTCGTCTTTTTCCCGCCCGGCAGCAGCAGGAGCGCCAGACCGAGCAGCAGGACCAGCGCGGCATAGCGGTATTTTTTCAGCCCCTGCCAGAGCTTTTTCGGATCGATCTTCCCCAAAGCCATTCCTCCTGCTCACCCATAGGTCTTCCATGTCTGCCGTTCAGTCGGGATGCCGAGCGATTGCGATAGAAATTCCGACAGCGCCCGGACCTGCTCCGGGTCGAGCGTCCCCGTCAGCGTGGCGGACCACGGCTGCGGATATTCCTCCTCCGTCAGCGTGACGTCGGCCCGGACGAGCATGCCCAGCGCCTCCGCCTGCTTTTCAATGGTCCGCTCCGTGTTCTCCCGGACGAGGTCGCGGAGCATGTCCTGCCGCGTCCGGTCCGTTCCGGAGGCATCATAGTCGAGCGCACGCTCGGCCTGCTCCAGCACGTCCGTGAGCGTCCGCGCATCGAGCCGCAGCAGCGGCGTAACGCAGACGAGCAGGGCCAGAAGACCCGCCGCAAAGCGCACGACGCGTTCCATCCGGCTGCCGTGGGAAAGCGCAGAGGCCAGCACGGCGATCATGCTCACCGCCACAACGGCGGTCAGATAGCTCCGAATCGCCTCCATCATCCCACCACCTTCAGAAAGCACACAACGGAGATAAGCAGCATGAGCGCGCAGGCCCCTGTCATGGCGAGCAGATAGCCCATGGCCGTCGCGGCGTGCTTCACGAGCTTCACCTGCTGCGGCATGCCGATCGTCCCGCTGACGGCCGCCGTCCCCTTCAGGAGCAGATACTGCGCACCGATCTTCAGAAACGGTGCCAGGCAGATGGCAAGGACTGCCAGCATACCGAATACGCCCATGGAGCTTTTCAGGGCCGAGGCGCTTGCCAGCAGCGTTTCGGACGCATCGGACAGGATGCTCCCGACCACGGGCACCATGCCGGACACGGCCGCCTTCGTCGCGCGCACGGCGGCGGCATCCGCACTGCCGGAGATGACGCCCGTCACGGTCAGATAGCCCGTGAACACGAACAGCACGACACGCAGGCTCTTGGAGATCAGCCAACCCACGAATTCCCGCAGCTCGGAGAGCAGGCTGTCCGCAAGCGCGGCCTCTGCCGCCGCCACGACAAGGTAGACGCTCACGCCCGGCAGGAGCAGCCGCGCGATCAGGCGCGACAGCAAGCCGGAGAACAGGGCCGTTCCGGCGTAAAGCGTCCCGGCTGATACCGTCCCCCCGCTCATGGCCATGGCGGACGCCATGACCGGCAGCAGGCAGGCGCTGTAGTCCGAAAGACGCGTGACCGTCTCCGAGGCCAGCGAAATCATGGACTGCATTCCGCCAAGGCAGGCCGCACAGATGCCCAGCGCACCGACGGCCGAGACGGCGTTCACAGGGTTCTTCTGCGTGCTCATGCGCACGACGGCGCACAGCGTAACCATGGCCAGCAGCACCGCGCACAGGCGAAGGCCGCTGCGCAGCGCGCCGCCGCTCCCGCCGGCCGCCGCGCGCAGGATGCTCCGTACTCCGCTGCGGAAGTCCGGCATACCGTCCGGCGAAAGCCCGTCCAGCACCTCTGCGGCCTCGTCGGGGAGGCTCTGCGTCAGCTCGTCCGCGCCGAGCACGTCGCTCAGCGCCTCCGTTGGCTCCGCTGCCAGAACGGGAGCCGTCAGCAGGAGCAGAACGGCCAGAAAAACGGCGATTTTTTTCACATCATCCCTCCAGCATAGTCCGCAGCAGCGACAGCACGGCCTCCAGCAGCGGCAGGGCCGTGTAAATGCCGAGCACGCTCCCGCACAGCTCAATGAGCCGCGCCACGGTGCTCTCACCCGCATCGGCGCAGACCGAGGCCGTCAGCTGTGTCAGAAGGCCGATGCCGACCGTGCGCAGCAGCGGCTGCAGCAGTGCAGGCTCCAGTCCTGCCAGCTGGCGAAGCTCCGACAGAAACGATACGACCGGCTCTGCCAGACGCACGATGCTCACAGTCATGGCGGCACAGGCGGCCAGCGTCAGCAGGAGCGCCAGCACGCCGTTCCCCTTTTTCAGGACCAGCCCGAGCAGCACGGCGATCAGCCCGAGCCCGGCGACCTGCAGCAGCGTGTCCATCTAAAACCGGAACAGCGACTGCACGAGGTCGAACAGCTGCGCGATCTTCTGCGCCACGATCATCAGCACCACAACGAGCCCGGCCAGCGTCGTCATGGTCGCCTGCTCCTCGCGCCCCGAGCGCACGAGGACCTGATTCAGAATGGTCACGATGATGCCGACGGCGGCGATCTTGAATATCAGCTGCACATCCATAGGCTACACCGCCAGGATCAGGAGCGCCAGTCCCGTGCAGAGACCCAGCGCGGCATAGCACTTCGCGCGCGGGCGCTTTTCGGCCTCACAGCGGGCCAGCGCCGCCTGCAGGCGCGAGGCCGTCAGGTCCAGCATACGATTCTCCCCGTCGAGATCATAGCGCCCGAGGGCGCTGCACAGCTCCAGCACCGCCATGACCGCATCCTGCGGCAGCTGCAGCCCCCGCGCGGCCTCCATGGCTGCGGCTGCGGCCCGGTCCCGGCTGACGGGCTCGCGGAGCTGCGCGGCAAAGCAGCGAAAAAACGCGGCGGGCGGCCCCGTCAGCCTGTCCGCCACGAGGGCGCAGACCTCCGGCAGCGGCTGCAGGGAATAATTGATCTCGCAGCGCAGCAGCTCTATGGCGCGGCAGAAGGCCTGCAGATGGCGCGACGCGCGGTAATACCGCACCCCGGCCGTGATGCCGAAGCTGCCGCTTGCCAGCAGCACCAGCGCGCCCCCGAGCACTCTAAGCATGGTCCAGCCCCCTTTCGATGCGCACGGAACGATCCGGCAGCAGAAAGGCCGCCATGCGAAAAAAGCCGTCCTGCAGCAGCGCGCGGTACAGCGGGCGGCTCTCCAGCTCGCGCCGGTCGGCCGCATGCGCCGTGGCAAGAAAGCGCACGCCGCAGTAGGACGCGCGCCGGATCGCAGCGATGTCCGCCTCGGCCGTGATCTCGTCCACGGCGATCCACTCCGGATTCATCGTGCGCAGCAGCAGCTCGATGCCCGCCGCCTTCGGTGCACCGGACAGCACGTCCGTGTGCGCGCCAAGGCGGAATTGCGGCACGCCGGAGGCACAGGCCGCCAGCTCCATCCGCTCGTCCACAACGCAGATGCGCCAGCCGAACCGGTCGGAGAGCTGCCGGATGAGGTCGCGCAGCAACGTCGTCTTGCCGCTGCCCGGCGCGCCGCACAGGAGCACGGACTGTGGCCGCGCCCAGAGCGCATCACGCAGGCGGTCGGCAATGCCGTCCGGCTGGCGGGCGATGCGCAGGTTCAGGGAAGACGGCTCGCGCAGGGCCGTAATCGTGCCGTTCTGCACGACGGCCGTTCCGCAGATACCAAGCCGGTGTCCGCCCGGCAGCGTGACAAAGCCGCAGCGGGTCATTTCCTGCATGGAATAAGCGGAACGCTGCGTTGCCTGCTCCAGCATACCGCGCAGCAGCTCCGGCGTGACCGGAGCAAGCGGCAGCGCCCGCTCCTTTCCCGCGATCCGGCAGGCGGGCGGCTGCCCGCAGCGCAGGCGCAGCTCCTCCATGGCCCCGGCATCCGGCAGCCGGTCAATGGCCTGCCGCAGCCCGGGCGGGCAGATGCGCAGGGCCTGTCTCACTTCTTCCGTCATGCTCGTCCCCTCCTGCCCTTACTCTATGCGTCCGGTGCAGATGGTAGGACAAAAAATAAGCCGCCCCGGAAAACCGGGGCGGCAAGGTTCGTGCAAGGAAGAACCGATGATCGGAGCTGAGAAACATCTGAATGAAATCTGCAAGAGTGGATGGTGAGAGATTTTTTGCTAAGCCGATGTTTGGGAAACGCAGGAATACTTTGTGTATTTCAAGTTTCCCGAACAGATGGATCAGCGAAAAAGATCCGGCATCCACCGAAGCCGATTTATTCAGAGGTTTCTAACTTAATTGTGCGTCTTGCGGATGGCGCGGATGAGTGTCGAAACGGCCGGGCTCAGCACAAGATTGAGGCCGAGCTCGACGAGGAAGTTCACACCCGTCAGGGTGAAGAGCACATACGTCAGCAGCGCGGAGCCTGCGGCCCATGCACGGAGCGTCTCCTGGAAGAACAACACCATGCCGAGCAGGAACACACCCGTGTTCACGACCGGCGCGGTGATGGCAGCCAGCAGAACGGCGACGGCATTGCGGCCAAGCGCGGCATCCTTCCGGGCGACGAGCCGGTAGACAAGGCCGGCGCACCAGCCGGACAGCGTGCCCTTGCCGATGCAGACGACGGCGCAGAGGAACGGATTGGCCAGAAAGACCAGGTTTCCGCCCATATCCGCACCGGTAGCGGAGTTGATGTAGACAACAAGGCCGAACACCGTGCCGAGGATCGCGCCCGCTCCCGGGCCGTAGAAGGCTGCGCCGACCACGATGGGGATCAGCGTCAGCGTGATGGAGACCGTGCCGATCTTGATGACACTGCTGAGAAGCTGCAGCACCACGACGAGCGCGGCCAGGACGGCAATGCCGACCATACGGTTGATTTTCTGATGATTCAAGGGAATACCTCCTGCTGTCGCTCCGGACGACCCGGATGCAACGCATACAATTTATTTTGCAGCCGGGCACGCCTTGCCGTGCTCCGGCATACAAGCAGATCAGGAAAGCTCGTCCTCGACGGGCGGCGCGGGCGGGGCATAGGTGCCGTTCTGCATCTGCTCCCACTGCTCGCGGGTGATGAGGAGCTGGCGCGGCTTTGCGCCCTCATACGGGCCGATGATGCCGCGTTCCTCCATCTCGTCCACGATGCGGGCCGCACGGGCATAGCCGAGCTTCAGCCTGCGCTGCAGGAACGAAACGGAGGCCTGCCCCGTCTCCAGAATAACGTCGACCGCCGCCGGAAGCAGCTCGTCGCCCTCGCCGGTGTCCTGCGCGGCTGCGCCGCTGTCGGGCTTGCCGCTCTGCTCGGCGCGCCGTTCGATCTGCTCCATGACCTCGGCGGAGTAGTCGCTCTGCGACTGGGCCTTGACCGCATTCACGACGGCCTGCACCTCTTCATCCGAGATGAAGCAGCCCTGCACGCGCTTCGGCTTGCCCTGTCCGAGCGGAGCAAAGAGCATATCGCCCTTGCCGACGAGCTTTTCCGCGCCCGGCGTGTCGAGAATGATGCGCGATTCCATGGCGGACGAGACCGCAAAGGCAATGCGCGACGGGATATTGGCCTTCATCAGGCCGGTGATGACGTCCGCGGACGGACGTTGGGTGGCAATGACGAGGTGGATGCCGGAGGCGCGGCCCATCTGCGCGATACGGCAGATCGACTCCTCGACCTCCTTGGCGGCCACGAGCATGAGGTCAGCCAGCTCGTCGATCACAACGACGATCTGCGGCAGCTTCTGCCGCTCCGGGTCGCCTGCGATTGCCTTGTTATAGGAGTCGAGGTCGCGCACGCCCTCCTCGGACATCAGGCGGTAGCGGCGCATCATTTCCGTCACGGTCCACTGCAGGGCGCCTGCGGCCTTCTTCGGATCGGTGACGACCGGGATGAGCAGCTGCGGAATGCCGTTATACACGCCGAGCTCGACCATTTTCGGGTCGACCATGATGAGGCGCACCTCATCCGGCTTAGCCTTATACAGCAGCGAGACGATGAGCGTGTTCATGCACACGGACTTGCCGGAGCCGGTCGTACCGGCGATGAGCATGTGCGGCAGCTTGGCGATGTCGCCGACGATGCAGTTGCCGCTGATGTCCTTGCCGACGGCGAACGAAATTTTGGACTTGCTGCTGCGGAAGGCCGGAGAATCGATGACCTCGCGGGCGTAGACGGTGTTGACGATCTTGTTCGGCACCTCAATGCCAACGACGGAGACCTTATCGGGAATGGCCGAAATGCGCACACCGGCTGCGCCAAGCGCCAGCGCGATGTCGTCGGCCAGATTCGTGATCTTCGAGAGCTTCACGCCGCGGTCCAGCTCCAGCTCGTAGCGCGTGACGGACGGGCCGCGGATGACGTCGACGATGTGCGGCTCGATGCCGAAGCTCTTGAGCGTGTCGGCAAGGCGCTGGGAATTCTCGCGCATCTCAGACGTGGCGTCCACGCTGCCCTCGCGTCGCGGCGTCAGCAGGGAGACCGGCGGGAAAACATACTCGGCCTGCCCGGACTGCTCCGGCTGCGGGATGACAAGTTCCTCTGCGTCCTCCTGCTTTGCAGGCGCAGGACGGACCGCCGGCTCATCGTACTGCGGCGCGGGCGCTTCGTCCCACGGCGCGGCAGGCTCCTGCTCCGCGGCGGGCTCCGGCCGGTCCTCCGGCTCCTCCGGAAGCTCCTGCACCGGGACCGGCTCAAAAGCAGGCTCAGGAGCAGGCTCCTCCGGGAGCGCAGCCTCCGGTACGACCGTCACGGGATGCTCTGCCGCGTGAAGCGGCTCCTCCGGGACATCGTCACAGGTCACAGAGACCGGTCTCGCAGCCGGGCGCTCCTCCTGCTGCTTTTCCAAATATTCATCCGGCGAGGGAACGCGGGACTTTTTCTTCCGCTTTTCCGCCTTTTCCAGCGGGGGATCGTCCACGGGCAGGTCAAATTCCGCCGCACGGCGCTTTTCCACGCGGGCGATATGGCGGTTGGCCACATGGTTGACGATGCGTTCGGCCGTGTCCTGCTCGGGCTCCGGCTCCTCGTCGGGCTCCTGCAGGCGCGGGCGGTTCTTGATAGCCGTGATGATGCTGTTGACCGTCATATTCATGATGGTGATGATCTGCACGAGCATCACAAGGATCAGGACGATATACGCGCCGACGACGGTGATTCCCGTCTTCAGCAGCATGGCCAGCAGACCGCCCAGCAGGCCGCCCGTCGTTCCGGCAATGCCGCCCTTGAACAGTGCGGGCACGACCTTCCACTCCCACACAAGGGCCTCGCCCTGAATGAGATGGTATACTGCCGAGACGGTCAGAATGAGCGTGAACACGCTGACGATGCGCAGGCGCACTGGCTTGCCGCGGCTCGTAAACAGGATGACGACCGTGGCGATGAGGGCCAGCGGCAGTATGTAGCGCCCGGACTGTCCGAACAAGCCCGCGATAAGCGAGGCGAACGGCCTGATCAGAAAGGCCGTGGTATTAAAGCAGCAGATGATGGAGAAGATCGCCAGAAAAATGCAGACGAGCGCCCAGATCTCGCGGCGGTTCTGCGTCTGGCGCTTCTGCGCGGCGGTCTGCTTTGCAGTCGGCTTTTTAACGGGTTGCGATTTCCTTGCCATGATTCCCCTCCGTTCAGGCATTGATAAGCGCCAGGATCAGCGCGATAACGGCTGCATCCCAACAATAATAGGAAAAAACACGCAGCTTTTCCCGGTGCAGCAGATATTTGAGATACTGCAGGGCAAAATATCCGGCCACGGTCGAGGCGACGAGCGCGACGAGCATCGGCAGCCACAGCGACGCGGAAAACGTCCCCACAATGACTGCACGCAGCAGGCGGTAGACGAATTCACACAGCGAAAAGCCGAGCGTCAGCATCGCCGTAAAGCGCAGGGCAAAATCCGTCCGCAGGTCTCGCAGACGGCAGACAGCCAGCGTCAGGCCGAGCGGCGACAGGCCGGGCAGCACGGCGGCCAGACGGGTCGCGCCTGCCAGCAGCGCATCCGGGAGCATGAGCGCGCGGGCATCCTTCTGTCCGCCGGGCCGTCCCGCAGCAAACAGGATAAGGCCGTTCAGGCAGAAGAACGCGGCGATGAGCGACAGGCGCGTGATGCGCTCTGCCGCTGCGCACCAGATCAGGCTCAGCAGACCGATCGGGAGAGCAAGCAGGCCCATCAGGACGGCGCGGCGGCGTGGAGACGGCTGCCGGGCGCGTCTTCCGCGCTGCGGGCGGCGCGCAAGCTCCCCGCAGGTCAGCTGCAGCTCTCCGGGGAAAGCCAGCACGAGCGCAGCGCTGAGCCCGAGCGTGATGGCCGCCCGGACGTACAGTCCCCCGCCCTGCGTGAGCGGCGAGAGCGCGAATGCGTCCTGCAGCACGGCCGCATGCCCGCTGAACGAGACCGGCAGCAGGCCGGTCAGCCCCGCGACAAGGCCATAGATCAATGCTTCCCAAATCTTCAAACCAAGAATCTCCTGTAATTTTGCTTTGAAGATTATTATAGCACAGGAATGTTAAAATTGCTATCCCTTGTTTCCCTGTTTTCTGGCGATCATCCGGTGCAGGCACTCCAGGGCGTCGTGCAGGCCGCCCAGACGGTCAATGAGGCCGCTTTCCACGGCCTCGCGCCCATAGACGATCGTGCCGACATCCGTGGCGATCTGCCCGGTCGCCATCATATAGTTCGAGAACTGCTCGCGCGTGATGCGGGAATTCGCCGTGACAAAATCCGTGATCTGCTCCTGAATGCGCTGAAAATAGTGATAGGTCGCCGGTGCGCCGACTACGACGCCGCTCATGCGCACAGGGTGGATCATCATGCTGGCCGTCGGGACGATCATGCTCTTCTTGGCCGAAACGGCCAGCGGGATGCCGATGGAGTGCCCGCCGCCCAGCACGAGCGACACGGAGGGCTTTCGCATCCCGGCAATCAGCTCCGCGATGGCAAGCCCCGCCTCGATGTCGCCGCCCACGGTGTTGAGCAGGAGCAGCAGGCCATCGATGTCCTCGCTCTCCTCAATCGTGGCCAGCAGCGGCAGCACATGCTCATATTTCGTTGTTTTGATCGTCTCTGGCTGTGCCTGATGGCCCTCGATCTGCCCGATGATCGTCAGGGTATAGATATTGCCGCGCTTTGTCTGCGTCAGCCCCGCGCCAAGCTCCTCCAGCCGCTCCTGCGGCCTGCTCTGTGTTTCGTCCATGCCGGTCCTCCCTGTTTTTTCTGCTTCTTAGTATGGTGGAACGGGAGGCAAATCATTCAAAGTGCTTGAAAAAACACGAAAAAATGTTATACTAGTCTAAAATGAAGCAAAGGAGCAATCACCATGGAATTTACTTATACGCCGCACGGCGTCTGCTCACGCCAGATCTTGTTGGAGCTGGACGGCAATAAGGTCTCGAATGTTCGCTTTATCGGCGGCTGCAGCGGCAACACACAGGGCGTTGCCCGGCTGGCCGAGGGTATGGATGTCGATGAGCTGATCTCCCGCCTGCAGGGCATCCGCTGCGGCTCGAAGCCCACGTCCTGCCCGGACCAGCTCGCCAAGGCGCTGCTGGCCGCCAAGGAGCAGCAGAACGGATAACAGAAAATACCAGCAGCGGCATGGCCGGTCCGGCCATGCCGCTGCTGTAGTGATTGGGCAAATATGCGGATTTTCGCATGTGCTGCTGCAGGCTTAGCCTCATGCTTTGCACTCAATCATCGTAGCCCGAGATATACAGCTCCTCGTAAATGATGCGGTAAATGCGGTCACTTGCACGGCGCAGGTCATAGACGTAGTAGAAATACTCCTTGATGAGCCCGGCCCACCAGTCCACCTGCCCCTCCGGGAAGAAATACTGCTCGACCGTGTAATTCTGCCCCAGCGTCTCAGCGGCCATGGTCAGAAGCGTCTCAGCCTCGAACGATGTTGCGCACATACCGAGGCAGTCGCGCACAAAGCCCGGATACTGCGACAGCGGCATGGTCTGCAGCGTGTTGAGGATCGAGAGAATGACCTCACGCTGGCGGCCGGTGCGCTTGCGGTCGCTGTCCGTGGCACTGCTCTTGCGGATGCGGGCATAGGAGACCGCTGTTTCCCCGTCAAGCAGGCAGTCGCCGACACGGACGTTCGGATAATTGGAAAGATAACGCGCCTCATCCTCGTCGATGTTGACCGTCACACCGCCGATCCGGTCGATGATCTCCGCGAGCTGATCAAAATCCACGGCAATATAATCCGACACGTTCAAGTAATAGTTATAGTTCAGATTCTTGACGGCCATCGCCGCACCGCCCCAGGTGTAGGAATAGGCCAGCTTGGAAAATGAGGCGAATTCCGGGATAAAAACATAGGAATCGCGCGCAAGCGAGATAAGCTTGATCTTCTGATGCACGCGGTCGAGCGCAACGAGCATGACGCTGTCGGACGAATCGACGCCGTCGAGGCCGAACAGCACGAACACCTGAATTTTGCTTGCATCGCTGCTGAGATAGCTGCTGCGCGGGGCCTTGCCCGTGTCGAGCTTGGCCAGCGCCTCGGGGGGGATGTCGTTATTGGACAGCAGGTAGCGATCGACCTCCGTGAAGGACGGCAGATCAGCCAACTGCTCCTCCAGACCGGACAGCGCCTCAGAAAAACGCTCCTCGCGTTCCAGGCGGCCGTCAGCCTCCGTTGCCGTCTGGTGCAGGTCACTGGCGGAAAGCGAATCGAAATCATCGTCCGTCGTCATTTTGCCGGTCAGATAATGGTCTGCATACAGCAGTCCGCCTGTCAGCACGAGCGCAACGAGCGCCAGAGCAAGGCCCCAGGCGGCAAAGCCGCGGCGGCGCTTTTTCCGCAGCAGACCGGCGACGGCAAGCACGGCAGCCAGTCCGGCGGCTCCCACGCCGAACGGCAGGCCGCGGCGCAGCACCGTGATATCTCCTGCGGCAAGCGAGCCGCTGCGGTAACCGAGCCAGATGCGCAGCAGGGCGGCAGCCAACAGCGCCAGCACGATGACGGCCAGGAAAAAGGCAGGCAGGCCCGCGCGCTTTTTCTTTCGTGCGGGACGGTGATAGCCCTCCTGTACGGGTCGATCCTCCATAAAACACGCTCCTTCCGGGAAGTACTTTTCTGCATTATATCACAGGAAGCGGCAGAAGGCCAGTACCGATACAAAAAAATAGCGGAGGAGAAGGCAAGCCTTCTCCCCCGCCGGATCGATGCGTCAGCAGCCGCAGCCGCCGCAGCCGCAGTTGTTGTTGGCCGCGTTGGCGCAGCCGCCGTTATTTCCGCAGCAGCAGAACAGCAGGAGCAGGATGATGATCCACCAGCAGTTGCCGCCGAAGCAATTGGAATTGCAATTCATAGTCAGGAACCTCCCGTTTGGATTCTGAGCACTCGGCTCATTCCATGTTATGACGGCGGGCCGCAAAAGTGCGGGAGGCGGGACAAAAAACAAGAGCCGCTGCATCAGCAGCGGCTCTGGCTATGCAAGAAAACGGGAATCAATAGCCGCGACGCTTGTTCTTACGAGCAGCTTCGGACTTCTGCTTCCGCTTGAGGCTCGGGCTGACGTAATGCTCACGCTTCTTGACCTCAGCGATAACGCCATCCTTCTGGCAGCTGCGCTTGAAACGCTTCAGCGCGCTCTCCAGAGACTCGTTCTCCTTCACGCGAATTTCAGACATTGATTTCCCTCCCTCCGGTGCATCCGGCTCAATCCGGGATGCTTTCAGGGCCGATATAACGGCATCAATTATTATAGTCAATCGCAAGTCAAAAGTCAAGCGATCTCTACAATTTTTTTCAAACTTTTGCCGATTTCAAGCCGAGCGGCCGGATTCCATCACTTTACGATGAGGTTGACCAGCTTGTTTTTGACAACGATGCTTTTGCGCAGCGCGCCGCCGGTCTTCTCGAGGAAGCGGGCGATCTTTTCGTCGGCCAGCGCCGTCTGAACGACGGTCTCGTCGTCGAGGTCGGCTGCAACATGGATCGTGCCGCGCAGCTTGCCGTTGACCTGAACGGCCATGTCGATCTCCGCATCGCGGCACTTCGACTCGTCATACGCCGGCCAGGCCGAGACGGAGCAGATGCCCTCGAAGCCGTGCTGCTGCCAGATCTCGTCGCAGATGTGCGGCGCAAACGGGCTGAGCAGCTGCAGGAGCGTTTTGAGCTCGGCAGCGTTGCAGCCGTTGTCCGTCAGCGTAGACGTCAGCGTCATGAGCGCGGCCAGCGCGGTGTTGCCCTTGAGCGCATCGATGTCCGACGTGACCTTGCGGATCGTCTTGTGCAGGATGGACTCGTTCTTGGCAGAGTATGCCGCCTCGTGATCGGTGACGGTCTCGGCCAGATTCCATACCTTGTCGAGAAAGCGCTTGCAGCCCTTCACGGCATTCGTCGACCAGGAAGCGGCCTTTTCAAAATCGCCGATGAAGATGATATAGGTGCGCATGGTGTCCGCACCGTATTCGGCGATGACATCCGTGGGGTTGATGACATTGCCGCGGGACTTCGACATCTTGATGCCGCCCTCGCCGAGGATCATGCCGTGGCTCGTACGCTTGGCATAGGGTTCCTTCGTCGGCACGACACCGATATCATAGAGGAACTTGTGCCAGAAGCGGCTGTAGAGCAGATGGAGCGTCGTGTGCTCCATGCCGCCGTTGTACCAGTCGACCGGGCTCCAGTAGCGCAGGGCCTCGGGCGAGGCAAGGGCCT
>OGCQ01001538.1_pt1 | contig 27621 bp, 22 predicted proteins | sample 1570161 | NCBI WGS metagenome assembly OGCQ01 (sample SAMEA4384402, study PRJEB24528) | human gut metagenome
GACTCGAACCCACGGTCTCCAGTGCCACAAACTGGCGCGTTAACCAACTACGCTACATCCACCATCTTGTAGCTCATTTGTGAGCACATTACATATTTTAATATGATTTTTACAATTTGTCAAGTTTTTTTAGTGAATTTCTTTAAATTTTGTTATAAATATATTTTAAACATAGAATGGAGCAAAAACTGAGGTAGAAACTTATAAAGATTTCTACCTCAACTATTGATATATAGCCAATTCATATTCAATATTTCTAGCTATATTCTTATATTTATTCTTCTCCTCTACCTTCTGGTAAAGCATTTGGCAATTCAATTCTAATTCTAATTTTAAGTACATATGAAACAACTCTTCCCAATTTGCTATTTTTGATTCTTTGCCATAAAGAAGGCTTTTTCTCAAATGTAACTGATTCTTGATAATCTTGTATAGCTTGTTGTTCATCAACTTCTGTATCTTCTTCATTTTCCTCAATCTTAATGAGTTGTGAAACTTTTTTCTTTGGTACAACTTCTTGTTTTGGTTGTTCTTTGATTATTTCTACTTTTTCCTCTTTAGGTTCTTCATTTTCTTTTATTGCATTAACTCTATAGCCTTTTACCCTAACATATCTTTTAACCGGTTTTTTAGCTTCTTCTATTTCTGGCACTACATCTATAAGTTCTGCTTTTGCTACTTTAATTTCAGGCTCAACATCTATGAGTTCAACCTTTGACTTTTTAGCTTTTGGTTCAACATCTATAAGTTCTGCTTTTGCTACTCTTGTAGATTTTGTGGCTTTTGTTTTTGCCTTAGTCTCTATAACTTCTACATTTTCAGCTTTTGCTTTAGTCTTAGCTCTTGCCTTAGGTTTTGCTTCAACCGCTTCTACTACTGCTGCTTCTTCTATATTTGCTTTCTTTTTAGCTGTTTTTGCAGTAGCTGCTTTAGTTGTCTTTTTAGCTTTCTTTTCTTCTACCTGGATTTTTTCAACTACTGGTGTTTCTGTTTCTTCTTCCGGCGTTTCCTCTATTATTAAGTCTGCTGGTCTTGGAATGTCTTTTAGGGCATCAGCAATTTCAATTCCTATATAACTCAAAGCTTTTGATTTATCTTCTGTTCTTTCCATGTCTATTTCGATATGTAAATTCGTTTCAAGATTACTTACTCTTGCATTTAATAATTTTATGGCATCTTTATAATTCTGACTTCTCCTACTTCTATCTTTTCCAACTAATTTTAAAGTATCTATTAGATCTTCTGAAAATAGTCCTTTATTTTCTTCAACTTTATCTTTCCATTCTGAATCTTTGTTTTCTACTGCTTCTACGAGTTCTCTTAATGTTCCGGCTAAAGCTATATTTTCTTCTCTTTGTCTTATTAATTCTTCAACCTTTTTAGTATTCTCCTCGAATTGTATAGTCGCATATTCAACTAAACCATAAGCTGCTTTATATACACTTGCAGGAAAGTTTTTCTTCTTTGGATATTCTATTAAATAAGCTTTTATAGATTCAATTAAGTCTTTGAAATATGTATCATCATCTAATTGAACTATTTGCTTCTTGCTTTTTGGATTTATTAATTTTTGTACTTTATCTATATTGGATAGTATTTTCTCTTCAGTGATTACCATTCTCACATTTACTATGCCTGACTTTCTAGACATGCAAATTCCTCCTTTTCCTATGTAGTCAAATAATTAAATTCTTTTTTATTATACAACAGCTTCATTAAAAGCTCAATACTTTTTAATTTATTTTTATGTTACATTTTAATTACATTTGTAATATTTTTGTAATATTTGCTATTTTTTTGTTTTTTATACTTTAAAAAGAAAAAGATCCTTTTTCTTCATTCGAACTAGGACCTTTTTATATTTTATTTATTTAAAACCTTTTTCAATTCTTCATGTCTTTTAATTTTTAAAGTAGTTGTTTTTACTAATGGTTCTTCTGTTATTATCATTTCTCTCACATATTTATATTTTGGCATTAATTTATTTACTTCTTTTACTTTTTCCCATAAAAATTCTTTTATACTTTCTTCTCCATCTATGTTATATAATTCTTTAATCAATTCTTTATCATAAACAATTTCAACGCAAACTTTAACATCTCCATCGTTTTCTTTTTTCTCATAAACAAATGATTCTTTTATTCCTTCAACTTTATTTAATAAAGTTTCAATTTCTTCTGGGAATACATTTTTACCATTATTTAATACGATTACACTTTTTTTTCTTCCTGAAATATATATAAATCCATCCTTGTCTATTCTTGCTAAATCTCCTGTGTGGAACCATCCATCATCATCTAACGCTGCTTTTGTTGCTTCTTCATTTTCATAATATCCTAACATTATTGATGAACCTTTGGCCATTAATTCTCCAATTCCCTCCTCATCTGGATTATCAATTTTTACTTCTACACTTGGAAATTTCTTTCCTATTGAGCCTAATCTTCTACATTTTGGAGTCTCTGCTGCAATTACTGGTGCTGTTTCTGTTAATCCATATCCTTGCTCAACATCAAAACCTAAGTCATTAAATCCTTTTTCTGTTTCTGAGTCTAGTGCAGCTCCACCTGTTACTACCAATCTTAGTTTTGGGCCTAAACTTTCATGTACTTCTTTGAATAGTTGTTTTCTTATGTCAATTTTTACTTTTAATAATAGTTGTGAGATTTTCTTTCCCTTTTCTAAATTTTGCATTTTGCCTTTTTTCTCAATTGTTTTCATTACTTTTCTGTAAATTATATCAAAAACTGCTGGAACTGATATCATTGCAGTAATACCAAATTCTTTGATATTATCTGCCATATGTTTTACACCTTCACAAAATGCAATTGAACCACCTATTGATATCGGATATAAGAATCCCACTGTACATTCAAATACATGATGTAATGGTAAAAATGACAAAAATCTATCATCTTCATATAAATCAAATCTTTGGATTATGTCCATAACATTTGTTACCAAATTTTTATGTGATAACATTACTGCTTTTGACATTGCAGTTGTTCCTGATGTAAATAGCATTATTCCCATTTTATCAGCATCAATTTTTGCATCTAGATATTCTTTTTTTCCTTCTTTTAATAGTTTTTTTCCTTTTTCTACCAATGATTTTTCAGCATAAATTCCTTGTGTATTTTCTGCTAAATCCATAGAGATAAAATATTTTAAGTTGGTATTTTTCTTTTCTCTTAGAATATTCATTATTGCGTCATATTTTGATGAATATATTATTGCCTCAACTTGTGAACGAAGAATTAAACTTTCAAGCTCATTATCAGGCAATGACTTGTCAAGTGGTACTATAACTCCAACTCCTGCTGCTACTGCTAAATATGAAAGTTCCCATTCATATCTGTTTTCTGAGATTACTGCTATTCTTTTATCTTTTAATCCCATGTTTATTAAAACTGTTCCTAATGCATTTATTTCATCTCTGAATTCTTTATGTGTTATTGTTTTGAATTTTTCCTTTTCTTCTGTTTTAAAAATATATGCTGGTCTGTCTCCATAAGCTTCTCCTGTTTGTTTTAGCATATCTTTCAAATCTGTAAATTTCATTTTTCTCGATTTAGTTTCCACTATAGCTACCCCTTTCTTTTATTACTTTATTCTTAATCCATTAATTACCGTATTTTCGTATTCATGGTATAATTGCATTACATCCATATATTCTCCCTCACGTTTTTTATATACTAATGTTGAACATATTAATGCATATATTTCTGATGCAATCGCTCTTGCATCACCGTTTTTTATTTCTCCCTTTTCAATTCCTTCTTGTACAATTTTCTCGATTTGCCCTATATAATCATATACATGGTCTTGGCATTTTTTATTTCTCGCTTCATTGCCCCAAAATTGGCTTAAGATTATTGTTATTATATCTTCATATTTTGCTACAATTTTTATTTGAATTAGAACAATTGCTTTTATTTTGTCGATATAATTATTGTGTTTTGAAGTTTTTATATCTACACTATTTTGCAATAATTTTATCCCTTCTTCTATCAAAAAATTAAATATCTCTTCTTTGCTTGAAAAATGATAATATAGTGTTCCTTTTGCTACCCCAACAGTTGCTGTGATTTCTTCTATACTAGTTGCATCATATCCTTTTTCTGCAAATAATTTCATTGACGTCTCAAATATCTTTCTTTTTGTTTTATTCATATTTTTTCACCTATCTTCTTTTATAAATGGTATTATATAATTTTATTTAATTTAATGCAAGTTTTTTTGTTTTTTAGAATAAGCATTCAGTTTTGTTTTTAATTTTATGTATTCAATTCAGTTTACAGTTTTCAGATTTTCTTCATCATCCGCAAGTTGTGGATAATGTGGATAACTCTGTGAATAACTCAAAACAGTAACATTTCGTTTACACGTTATTCACATTTATATGTTGATAATTTTTTTTTACAATTGTTCACTTTTTATTTTTATTTTTATGTAACTAGAAAAATTTTAAATATATAACTAATATAATTTCTAAAATCAATATTGTAGGCAATCCTATTGTAAATTTTAGTTTCTTTGTTTTATGATGAAATGTATACATTCCTGCAATTGTTCCTATTCCTCCCCCTAAAGCTGTTACTATAAAAAGTGTTTGTTCTGGAATTCTCCATTTTCCCCATTTGGCTTTTCTTTTGTCTGACCACATCATGTAAAAACCAACTAAGTTTATTATAAATAAATATATTAATATGTTTCTTGTAGAAAAAATATCTATTAATTGCATTTTTTATTTGCTCCCTTCTGCACCGATTATCTCGCTTTTTTTGTGTGCAAAATTGCACCGATTATCTCGCTTTTTTTATGTGCAATGCACCGATTATCTCGCTTTTTTTGTGTGCAAAATTGCACCGAAAAAAAGCGATCTCAAGTGTGCAAAATCAGCCGAATAAGCTCAGCTGATTGCTTTGGCTCATTCCTTCAAGACAACCAAATTGTTTTAGTAATTCGGTTACAGAGTCTCCTATTTTTGCACGAATTTTCATATCGTCTATTGACATGAATTTTTCGTCTTTACGCGCATTCATTATACTTTCTGCTGCAACATTACCAAGTCCTGCTATACTATTTAATGGTGGGCGCAAACAATCTCCTTCTACTTGGAATTTTGTCGCATGTGACTTGTATAAATCAATTGGTAAAAACCTTAAGCCCCTTTCATACATTTCTAAGACTATTTCTAAGTCATCATACATATCTTTATCTTTTGGTGTTGCATTATTTCCCATCATGTCTATTTCTTTCATTTTATTTTTTACTTTTTCTTTTCCATTTATCATTACTTCTGCATCAAATGCTTTTGCTCTTATTGTATAATATGCTGCATAATATGCTAATGGAATATGTACCTTGAACCATGCTATTCTGAATGCATTGGTTACATATGCTGCCGCATGTGCCTTTGGGAACATGTACTTTATTTTTTCACATGATTTTATATACCAATCTGGTACATCATGTTCTTTCATTAGTGGAATATATTCGTCTTTCCACTTCGGTTCTTTGCCTTTTGCAACTTTTCCTTTACGTACTGCTTCCATTATTTTGAATGATTTATCTGGTGGTAAACCTTTTTGAATTAGATATATCATTATGTCGTCCCTACAACAGATTGCTTGTTGCAAGGTTACAATTCCTTGTTCTATCAATGTTTGTGCATTTCCTAACCATACATCTGTACCATGTGATAATCCAGATATACGTATCAATTCATCAAATGTTGTTGGGTGTGTATCCAAAAGCATGCCTCTTGCAAATTTTGTTCCATATTCAGGTATTCCAAATGTTCCTACTTCTGAATGGATTTGTTCTGGTGTTACCCCTAATGCTTTTGTTGAATTGAATATTGACATTGTTTCTTTATCATCTAATGGGATTTCTGTTGGTGCAATCCCTGTAATATCTTGTAACATACGAATTACTGTAGGATCATCATGTCCCAATATATCTAATTTTAACAAGTTTCCATCTATTGAGTGATAGTCAAAATGAGTTGTTATTATATCTGAATTTGGGTCATCTGCTGGATGCTGTACAGGTGTAAATTCATATATTTCTCTTCCTTTAGGTACTACTATAATTCCCCCTGGATGCTGACCTGTTGTTCTTTTTATTCCTGTACATCCTACTGATAGTCTTGCAATTTCTGCCTTATTTACTGGTATGTTTCTTTCTTCAAAATATTTTTTTACATATCCAAATGCAGTTTTCTCTGCAACTGTACCTACTGTTCCTGCTTTAAAACATGTTCCTTTTCCAAATATTACTTCTGTATATTTATGTGCCTTTGCTTGATATTCTCCAGAGAAGTTTAAGTCGATATCTGGCTCTTTGTCTCCATTGAATCCTAAGAATGTTTCGAATGGGATATCCATTCCATCTTTTGCCATTTTTGTACCACATTTTGGGCAGTCTTTATCTGGTAAGTCAAATCCATTTCCTACTCCATAATCTTCAAATTCAGAGTATTTACAATTAGGGCATCTATAATGTGGTTTTAATGAATTTACTTCAGTTATACCTGTCATAAATGCTACAAGTGATGAACCAACAGACCCTCTTGAACCTACAATATAGCCGTCTTCATTGGATTTCCATACTAATTTTTGAGCTATAATATACATTACAGAATATCCATTACTAATTATTGAATTTAGTTCTTTGTCTAGTCTAGTTTGAACAATTTCTGGTAATGTATCTCCATATAGCTCATGTGCTTTTTTATATGCTATATTCTTGATATCTTCTTCACATCCAGGTATATGTGGAGGGCATTTTTCTGGTGATATTGGGTCTATCCTGTCACACATATCTGCAACTTTGTTTGTGTTTGTTACTACTACTTCATATGCTTTTTCTTTGCCTAAATATTCAAATTCTTTAAGCATTTCTTCTGTTGTTCTTAAATATAATGGTGCTTGCTCATCTGCATCTTTATATCCTTGCCCTGCTTCTAATATACGCCTATATACTTCATCTTGAGGGTCCATGAAGTGGACATCACACGTTGCTACAACTAGCTTTCCTAATTTTTCTCCTAATGCAACAATTTTTCTATTTATATCTTTTAGATATTCTCTATCTGGTACTACTCCATTTCTTACTAAGAAGTCATTATTTCCTATTGGCTGAATTTCTAGATAGTCATAATCTCTTGCAATATTTTCTATTTCCTCATCTGATTTTCCAAGTTCTATTGCTTGATATAATTCTCCAGCTTCACAAGCACTACCTAATATTAAGCCCTCTGAATATTTTTTGTACAAGCTTTTTAAGATACGTGGTCTCTTGTAAAAATAATGTAAATGCGATAATGATACTAGTTTGTAAAGGTTTCTTAATCCTATATAATTTTTAGCTAAAATTATGGCATGATATGTATTTAATTTTTTATATTCTTCTTTTTTTGCTTCTTCATCTCTTCCTTTTGTATCAATCTCTTCAACTGTAGTAACACCTCTATCTCTTAATCTGTCTAACATTACATTAAATACTTTTACTGTTGTATCAACATCATCTAATGCTCTATGTGCTACTTCTACTTTTATTCCTAATTCATCTGCAATTTTACCTAGTTTGTATTTTTTCATATTTGGGAATACATCTTTTGCAAGTGTTAGAGTATCCAGAACTGTGTAGTCAAAATCATATCCCAAAACTTTTGCATTTTGCTTTAAAAAGCCTACATCGAATTTGGCATTATGTGCAACAATTATTGAATCTCCTAAAAATTCTAATATTTTAGGGAATACTTTGTCTATTGTTTCTGCATCTTTTACCATTTCATCTGTGATATTAGTAACTTCTACAACTCTTTGTGGAATTGGCTTTTCTGGATTTACAAAGCAACTGAATTCATCTATTACTTTTCCATCTTTAACTTTCATTATTCCTACTTCTGTTATTTTTTCTGTAACTGCTGAAAATCCTGTTGTTTCTAAGTCTAGTACACAATATGTGGTGTCAAGTGGTTGACCTTTAGCGTTTGTTACTGAATTTTCTTTATCTGGTGCTAAATATGCTTCTACACCATAAATAACTTTCATATCTGGATTGTCTCTTCCTAGTAAATGATATGCTTCTGGAAATGCTTGTACAACTCCATGGTCTGTAATTGCAATTGATTTCATTCCCCATTTCATCGCTCTTTTTATTAAGTCTGTTGCTGATGTCATTGCATCCATTGCGCTCATTTTGGTGTGCATATGTAGTTCTACTCTCTTTACTTCCGCATTATCCATTCTCACTGTTTTTGGCTTTGGTTCTGATACCATAATCGTATTTGCCATTACTGTTAATTCATTTGAAAATGTGTCCATTTGTGCTTTTCCCGCAAGTTTTATAGCAGGTGTTGAGCCTAAACGCTTTATTATTTTTTTTGCACTATTTCCTGGCAAAAATGCTTTACATGTCATGGTACTTGTTCCATCATATATATCTATACTTAAAATTACTTTTCCTGATTTTGTCTCTTTATCTTCCATTGCTTGAATTTCGCCATCTATACATACACTTCCAGACTCTGAATTAAGGTCAGCTATTTTTACTAATGGCTCTTTTATCACTGGTGCTGAACCTAAGATTAATGGCGAACTGTCATCTTCTTCTGGAATTGGTGGCAATCCTTCATCACTTATTTCTGCTATAATATTTGCCATTACAGTGATGTCTCCTGCATATGCATCTAATCCTGCTTTTCCCGTTGTTTTTATAGCTTTTGCTGATTTCATTTTTTCTAGTATTTCATTTCCTTTAGTTGCATCTTCCGCAAATGATTTACATGTAATAACTCCTGTTCCATCATAAATTTCGAATATTAACATTCCTTTTCCAGTTTTGGTCTCTCTACATTCACTGTTTACTATTCTACCTTCTAATGTAATTCTTCCTGAGTTTGCATCAATTTCTTTTATTTTTAATTTCTTTTCTTTTGCTCTTGATGCCTTTCCAAATATTATGTCTTCTGCCTGTGGTAACTCTTCCATTTCTAGTACATATCCATTTTCGTCTACAGGTGGCATAGCATAATCTGCTTCATTATATGGTCCTTCTGGAATTGGTGGCATTTCCCCTGGTATATTTTCTGGCATTGATGATATTGAAGACATTCCTTGCAGTTCTGAAGCATTATTGTGTTGTCCTTCTTGATGTGTTCTTATTTCCATTCCTCTCATTGCCTCATGTACTGCCTGTTCTTCAATTTCTTTTGTTTTTTCTTGAAAAGCTTTCATTTCTTGTTCTGTGATTTTTTCTTCTATATTTACAATGTATTTTTTTCCAAATAAATTGTGTATTACATTTTCTAGCTCTCTATCTAATTTTCTTGCTTTTAAAAAGTCTGCTCCTTTTATTTGCATATATACATTTACATTTTTGTCTGTTAATTCAACTTTACTTTTTAATAACAATAATGGTCTCATTAGTGGATATTTGTGTGCCATATAACATATCAAGTTTTCCCATTCATCATCTACTCTTTTTATATAGATTCCTTCCGGATATGTTATTATCATATGCACTTGACCAAATTGAAATCTTTCTCTTAGGAATTTTTCTAAATACCAAATTTCTTTTATTTCTATGTATTCATCTGAGCTCATCCCTAATTCTAATGTATTTATTTTTTTTATTAAATTCATTTTTGTTATTACTGCATCTGCTATGTTGCTGTTTGTTTTGTAATCACTAAATACATCCCCTATTTTTCTGCTTTTTTTTGGTTCTTGTGCTTCTGCCATTTTTGCTATCCTTCCTCTCTTTCTTCTCGTTGTATTTTATCACATTTTTTTTAATTATTCTATACCTAAAACAATAATTAATAATTTATAAATATCACAAAAAAGACTTGAAATTTTTACAATAAAATATTATTATATATTAAGTTTATAACAAAGGAGGGAATGTCTATGGCAAAAGCTTCAAGTAAAAAAACAAAAAAAGATTCTGTTACAGAAGAACCCAAAGAAACAAAATCTAATGAAAATCAAAAAAATATGGAAGACTTAAAAGATATTTTACAAGATTTAAAAACTGTATTATCAAATCTTGGTGTAAATATTTCTCAATTAGAAGTATCTCTTTCTTCATCTCAAGAAACCTCAGAAGAAAAGAGAGCAGATGAGCCAACTGATAATGATACACTATTAATATCTGAAACTCAAAATAAAGTCGTATTACCTTACAAAATAAAAGATGTAGAAAAAGCATTAAGCGAAAATTCTCAATATAAAACAATAGAAGATGTTATAAATGTAGAATATACTCTACCACTTGATAAATATAAAAACTCTACAAAATCAAGATTTAAAGAAGCTTATAATTTAATGCGAAAAAAGGAAAAAGCTTCTATCTTTGATAGTTTAAGTTTAGCAACAGAAGTAACATTTAATAACTTATTAAATCCTGCAATTATAACTGCTTGCCAAAATTTAGATCAACTAGATGTTTATCTTGATTGTTTGTCTTCTAATAAACTTGATAAATTTAATTATTTTAAAGTAAAATATGAAATTTTACCAAAAAAATAAGAAAAAAACTACTTTTCTAGTTTTTTTCTTATTTCATGTATGGCAACTTGTCTGTTTTCTTTAATTTGCATAATTTATATATTATATATATACTTTTCCTAATTTCTGTCACAATCTACATATTAATAATTAAATACATATATCTTCTAACACCATTTATTTTATAACAAATTCTATATTTTAAATTAGCACCACTTGAACTACCCGCAATCCCACTAATTTCTACTGTCACCGTCGAGGTTTCTTTGCTTTGAACAGTTTGAGTTACTGAAGCTGATTTTAGAGTTAAGTCTTTACTATTTTCTAGGTTTTCGATTACTCCATCTGTTAATGCAATATCATTATTATTAATAAATTGCATTGTTACCGTTAAAGTTCTTTTTGTCAATGCGACTGCTGATATATTTACTTTTCCATTTACTCCAAATGTATCATCATCAAATTTTGAAGTATTTCCAACAGAAAAAGCATTTATAAAATAACTATCTTTAACTGTAATTAATTTATTATTACTCTGAGCAACTATATCTAAATTCTCTAGTTTAGGTTCTTTATAATCTGATGTTACTGTACCATTAATATATAACTTTGAAGACCATAAAGAATATCCTGTTCCCATAGTCATAAAAAGCAATATTATTACAATCAATACAAGACTTACTGAAATATAATGTTTTCTCTTGATTTTGTATTTTTTTCGCATATTATCTCCTCTAACCATTATTTCTAAATATAAATCTATATGTTATCTCATTACTCATAACGCTAAACCAAGCTTCTGTGCTTTCTTTTGATTCCCAATATAAAATTGGTTTAAATAGTTCCTCTGATACTTTTATAATCTCTCCAAAGTCTTTAACATCAACAATATTTTCTTGTTTAATGTCTACTTTATCTTTAATTTTTACTATCTTATCTTGGCACAATCTTAACATTCTATTTAATTCTTTTCTATAATTATTCTTTATTTTATTTATTGCAACCGTATTTCTAGTAATATATTTCAATCCAATTACTAAAATTATAATTAGTATTGTATCTAAACTAATTGCTACAATATTGATATTTTCATTTTCTTCTTTTGTTTTTGTTACATATGATGTCTCATCTTTATTGTTTTCGCCTTTTATCTGTGTCGTTTTTTCGCCTAAGTCAATTGAAACTGCTGATGTATATTGATTTACTACAGGCTCATCATCAATTTCTGTTTTGACATCAACCTGCAATATTATCATATACGTAGTTTTTAATGTCATGTTCATTTCTTGTTCAAAATCTGTTACTAGTTTGTTTTTATCTTTTAAATTTAGTTCTATTGGCTCTTGAATTGAAATTTTATCTGACATTTGTTTTTGTGTTTCACTATCAAATAAAACTTCCTCTTTATCCCAAACCTTCTGTTCCTCTCCATCTTTTGTATATACGGCCTGAAGCTTTCCTAATATTTTATAATCATATTCCAAATCAGAAGCTTTGTTTCCTATATAATCATAATTAATATTCAAATGTATATTATCAATTAAGTCTGTAACATATACTTCATTCATCTGTAACGTTTTTTGATCTATATATTTATTATTAATTAAATTAACATCATAATTATAATTAAATTCATTAGTATATGAATAAATTTCCTCTTTCTTTTTAATAGTATTATTTTTTAATAAGTTTTGAATAAGATTACTAGACAAAACTATAATTAATGACATAATACATATTATATAAAAATATCTAGTAGATTTACGTATTTTAACTTTTTGTCTAGTTCTCATATTCCCCTCCTTTAACTATATACTATTTTCCTGTATCAACTTCTACCTGTTCGTTTGATTGTATTATATTTAGCCAAATAGATGGATATCCTAAATATTTTACCTTAAAAATAACTTTTCCTAACACTTGATCTTCTTTAACACTCTCTTTGTCTTCTGAAGGATTATTATCTCCTTTTGTTGTAAAATAATATTCTCCATTCTTTTGCTTTTTCTCAATTACTCTATGTATAACTGTATATCCTTTCATTTGGTATTGTATAATGTCTCCATTGACAATATCATTTGCATTACACTTTTTTACTATTACAACATCCCCTACATATAATTCTTTTTCCATACTCCCTGAAGCTATTGCTATTGGCTTTATAGGAAATACTCCTATTGTAAACCATATTACCAATATTACTAAAACAACTAGCGGAATCGAATTTTTCGGATTTACATTTTCAATTTCCTGTCTTGATTTTATTTCACTATTTTTGCTATTAGCATATCTGATATAGAAAAATAGTATTGTTGGAATCGTTGTTTCAATTATTGCAACCATAATCCATGGTGCATTTGGTAATATCGGAGATAGCCATAAATATAATTTTGTAAATAATTCATATATACTTGCTGGCTTCCAATCAGATTTCATTGATATATATGAATATAAAACATTTTTAGCAATCAATGGTATAAGATTTTGACATATATCTTTTAATGCAAATAATAAAGTTATTTTTGTATTTATATATTTGTTTAATCCTATTTCAATAATTATATATATTAATGATACTAATATAGCTATTTCTTTTTTATCATTTTCATAAACATTGTTGATTAATCTATACCTTATATATTCTTTAGAAATTATTACAGTTCCAAACATCCATAAATTTATTAAAAAACCTTTAACTGTTGTAAAATATGGATTGTTTCCAAAAGTAATAAATAGTCCTGATATCATATATGTTAATATATATACAATAACTGCTATTAAGATATATTGAATAACTTCTTTCTTAATTCTTGATTTTTGATAAGATTTTCCAATAGCAATTTTTAAAAATACAGCTAATGTAATCCAAAATAAAGGATTGATAATATATAAATATATAGCATTTATATTAAACACAAGTTTCAAATTTGCTAATAATCCATATATAAGTATCAAAATAATTATTGCTATTGTTATATTTTTTGATTTTTGCATATTCTTTTCCTCTAAAAAGCCCGATTAAAGGATAATATGAAATATTATCCTTTATTCACTTTATTCATTATGTATGTGCTCCGTGATTTGGAGTTACAGTAACTTCATTTGTTGCTTGTTCATATGTAAAGTTTATTTTGAACTTAGCTGTTGCTGTTGTTGCTGTTGATTCTTTTTTCCATTTAATTCCAAATGCTACTGGGCATGTTCCTCCTGCTGCTATAACTTCTGAACCATCTGTTGCAATAGTTGGTGTTGTAATTTCAATTTCAGAATTTGAAAATTCTTTTCCTTGATCATCAGTTAATTTGAATCCTGTTAATTTAGCAGGTACAGTACCAGCATTTTGAATATTTGCAGTTACTGTACAACCATCCCCTGGGTAACCTAATGTTACATTAACTGATAATGTATCATTTTTGTCACCTGTAACATTAGCAGTACCATGTGATGATGTATCAACACTTGCTGATAAGAATTTAACATCCCATGTTCCTGATGCAGTTGCTGTTCCAGAAATTGTTATGTTTGCAGAAAATGCTGCATATCCAACAGCTATTGCTAATAATATTACTATTAAAGCTACCAACAAATAGTTTCTTTTTTGCTTTTTCATCAAAAAATCCCTCCTAATATTAAAATCATTTATATTATAACATATTTATATATATATTACTTTACAATAATATTACATTTTCTTTACATTTGTTTTAAGTTTGTAACAAAATTAAAATATTCCTGTAATGGTTTTAACTACTATTTTGTGTTATTATGTTATTAAATATATTTGAAAGGAGTTTCTTAATGTTAGAAAATATAGAAAAGCAAGATAATAAAATCTTATTAATTTCTGAAAAAGAACAGCAAGTATTTTTACCATATACATTAAAGGAATTAGAAGATTATTTAGATCAATTTCCTGATGCCTATTCATCAACTGATGATGTTATAAAAAAAGAATTTGTTTTACCTTTAGCTTATTATATCTCTCATCCTGCTTTTTCAAGATTCAGAGAAGCATATTCTTTAAGTAGAGATAGAGAAGCAAAACCATTTTTAGAAAGTTTAAGATACGGAATTGACATGATGTTTTATGACAAATTAAATCCCGCTATAATTGCTGCTTGTAAAACTCAAGAACAATTATCTAATTATATTGATTGCTTAGAAAATGACAAATTAAATGACTTTACTGATTTTGAGATAAAATTTGAAGTAAACCCATTATAAAAAACACAAAACAACTAAAAGTTATTTTGTGTTTTCAATTAATTTATCTAGTAATTCTGTATATGTAATTCCAACAGCTTCAAACAACTTAGGATACATACTTATTTTTGTAAAACCTGGCATTGTATTAATTTCATTTATATATATTTTATTTGTATCCTTTTCTATAAAAAAGTCTGCTCTAGCTAATCCTCTTCCATCTATTGCTTTAAATGCTCTTATCGCAAGTTTTTGGATTTGTTCAATCTGTTCTTTAGAAATATCTGCTGGAATTATTGTTTTTGACTCTGGAATGTTATATTTTGCATCAAAACTATAAAATTCTTCTGCTGACATTATTTCACCAACAGTTGAAGCTCTTACTTCTGTTCCATCTAAAATCGCACATTCCACTTCTCTTGCATTTATTCCTTGCTCTATTAAAATTTTGTTATCATATTGACTTGCATTTTCGATTGCCATTTTTAGTTCTTCATTATTAGTAGCCTTTTTTACTCCTACTGATGAACCAGAATTTGATGGTTTTACAAACATTGGATAATTCAATTTTTTTGTTATACTTTCTACCTTGAATTCTTCCTCTTCAAAATTCTCATTTACAATTATGTATCCATTATCTTTTTTCTTTATATATACATATGGTGCTTCTGGAATTCCGGCCTTTTCAAAAATAATTTTTGTATATACTTTATCCATGCCTACACTTGATGCTAGTACTTTACAACCCACATATGGAACTTGTAGCATTTCTAACATTCCTTGTATTGTTCCATCTTCTCCTCCAAGGCCATGTAAAACTGGAAATACTACATCCAATTTTTTTAGTGTCCATATCAAATTATAAATTTCCTCTATTTCATCATCTCTAACATCATACCACTTTCCATACTTGTTTATATATATTTCATGTATCTCATACTTTTCTTTATCTAGATTCTCTATCACTGACTTTGCAGACATTAATGATATATCATGTTCTGTTGATACACCACCATAAATAATTCCTAATTTTATCATATTACAATCCTCCGCTTCTTTTAATTATATGACCTAAAATTCTATTTATTCAAATTATTTTAGTCTATTCATTGCCTCGATTGTATTTTCTCTAGTTGCAAAAGCAGTTAATCTGAAATAGCCCTCTCCACTAGGTCCAAATCCGCTTCCAGGTGTCCCTACTATATTATATTCTTTTAGTAATTTATCAAAGAATTCCCAAGAAGTTAAGCCTTCTGGAACTTTTAACCAAATATATGGTGCATTAATTCCTCCATACACTTCATATCCCGCTTCTTGTAATCCTTCTCTTATTATTTTTGCATTTTCTAAATAATAATTAATATTTTCTTTTATTTGTTTTTGCCCCTCTTCTGTATATATTGCCTCAGCTGCTCTCTGAATTATGTATGATGCACCATTAAATTTTGTGCAAGTTCTTCTATTCCATAACTTGTTAAGCTCTACTTCTTCTCCATTTTTAGTATATCCTTTTACTTGTTTCGGAACCACTATATATCCACATCTCAATCCTGTAAAACCTGCTGTTTTTGAATAACTTTTAAATTCTATCGCAACTTGTTTTGCACCTTCAACCTCATATATACTTCTAGGAATGTTTTCTTCTGTTATAAATGCTTGATATGCAGAATCATATAATATTACTGCTTTGTTTTTTATTGCATAATCCACCCATTTTTTTAGCTCTTCTTTTGTTAGTACAGTTCCTGTTGGATTGTTTGGAAAACATAGATAAATTATATCCACTTTTTCTTTTGGTAATTGTGGTTTGAAGTCATTTTCTTTATTTACTGGCAAATATACTATTTTCTCATATTTTCCTGTCTCTTTGTTAAATTTTCCACTTCTGCCAGACATTACATTTGTGTCTAAATATACAGGATATACTGGGTCTGTAATTGCTACTTTATTGTCTATTGCAAAAATGTCTACAATATTTCCGCAGTCACATTTGGCTCCATCTGATACAAATATCTCATCTAGTTTTATATCAATTCCTTTTTCTTTATATTCATTTGAGATTGCTTCTCTTAAAAATTCATATCCTTGTTCTGGTCCATATCCTTTAAAACCTTCTTGTGTTGATATTTCATCAACTGCTTTGTGCATAGCTTCTACACACGCTGGCACAACTGGTCTTGTTACATCTCCAATTCCTAGCTTTATTATTTTCTTATCTGGATTTTGTTTTGAATATTCTGCCACCTTTTTTGCTATTGTTGAAAATAAATAACTATCTTGTAATTCTAAAAAGTTTTCATTTATATAACTCATAATGTACCTCCTTGTTTTACAAGTTCACCTTCAAAAACAGTTGTTGCAGGACCTGTCATATATACATGATTATTTTCTGCATTCCATTCTATTTTTAGGTTTCCTCCTAATAGTTTTATTGTTACTTTCCTGTCTGTTAATCCATTTAGATTACAAGCAACTGCTGTAGCACATGCTCCTGTTCCACATGCAAGAGTTTCTCCTGCACCTCTTTCCCATACTCTCATTTTGATTGTATTTTTGTCTACAATCTGCACAAATTCTACATTTGCTCTTCTAGGAAATGCTTTATTTACTTCCAATTCTTCTCCATATTTTTTGACATCAAAACTTTCAGTATCATCTACAATGGTTATTGCATGAGGATTTCCCATTGACACACATGTAAACCTGAACTCTTTATCTTGTGCCTTTAATATCAAATTTTTTACTGGCTTTTCTGTTGATATTACTGGAATCTTTTCTGCTTCTAAAATTGGTTCTCCCATATCAACTCTAACTGTTTTTACTTTTCCATCTTCTACATTTAATTCTAATATTTTGATTCCTGCTAATGTTTCAATTTTTAGTGTTGTTTTGTCTGTCATCCCTTTGTCATAAACAAACTTTGCCACGCATCTTATTCCATTTCCACACATCTCTGCTTGTGAACCATCTGAATTAAACATTGTCATCTTAAAATCTGCAACTTCACTTTTTTCAATTAAAATTAGTCCATCAGAACCTATCCCTAAATTTCTGTTGCTAACAAATCGAGCTAGCTCTGACCTATTTTCAATCTTTTGATTTATTGCGTCCATGTAGACGTAGTCGTTTCCTAGCCCTTCCATTTTTGTGAATTTTATCATTTTTATCACCCTCTATTAGGTATTAATTTTTTATCAGATATATTTATATTTGATTAGCCTGAATTTTATCACAATTGCATTTTTTTGTCTAGTGCACACGTGAGATCGCTTTTTTTCCGTGCATTGCACACTTGAGATCGCTTTTTTTCCGTGCAATTCAAATTAATTCTACTATAACTCCCTATAAAAAGCAATAATAGTTGACTAAGTTCTTAATTTTCCTAGTCAACTATTATATACATTCATATTATTTATATTCTTGCATATGCACTCTTTCTGCATAAAGTTACTTATTTCTTTTTATTATTTTTTTCAGCACTTTTTGCTCTTAGTTCTTCTCTTATTTCTTTAGCACCTAAAATATATAAATACATAATCTTATCAGTCAAAATCATGAATTTAGTTCTTTCTTCTTCCTCTTCTGTATACATTAAAATTGGTGATTGCATTGTATCCCTTAAGCCTAAAATTTCTTCGAATGTGTTTATAGAAATTACTTTATATCCTTTTGTGTCTATTGGTGTGTTTGATTTTTGAATATATGATTTATAGTTAAATAAAATTTGTTTTAATTCTTGAGCATACATTGTTTCTGCACTTCTTTTTTCTATTATATATTTTATTAACATTATAAATACTATTACACCTGCTACTGCTAATGCTATTCCTATCCAAAGAACATATTGAATATTTTCATATTCGCTTTTCTTTGATAGTATTTTTCCTTCGCCTTGTACTACATTTGAACCAATGCTTATATCTACTGTTCTTGTTGTTAATGGAATATCAAGTGTCATTACTTTACTATCTTGATTTATTTGTTTTCCATCATATTTGTTTATTACATATACATACATTTCTAATTCTAGTGTACTTGTTGTATTATCCAAATGATACAAATTTATAAATTTATTTATTTTTTCGTTGTATTCATTATAATCTATTGTAACACTATCAGCTATATCTAATTGTTTTGAATTTTCTTCTTGTTGTAAACTGGTTACTAATTCATCTGTTGTTTCATATATTGAAGTGGATTTTGAACTTTCTCTTACACTTGTTTTTGCTACAATTTTATACTCATATGTATAATCTTGTTCATTTGCTAGGTTCATCTTATAATCAAAATCTACATCAATATTATTTATTAAGCTAGCTATTATTGTACTTTTTTCATCAACATAGTTGTCTTGATAAAATTCATTTTCTTTTAAATTCACTTTATAATTTACTTTTGCTTTTTCTGTATATGTGTTGTATTCATTTTTACTTAATTTGAAATATGTTAATGTTAATACTGCTGCCATTACTATTAGAATTGCACTTGATACTCCTAATTTTATCTTATGTTTTCTTCTTTTTCTTTGATGCATCAATGCTATATCTTGTTCTTTTCTTCTCATTTACTTATTTCCCCCTATCAAATTATTTACCCATAATGTTAAATATCCAATATACGGAATTTTGAATTTTACTTGTCCGATTACATCTTTTGATGTTCTATATCCATCATCTTGTTTTTGGTTTGCATCACCTTTTGTATAATATCTTGTTTCTTCTCCCATCAACTTTTGGTCTATTACTCTGTGCACGATTTTTAAATCATCACTTCTAAATATAATGATGTCACCTGTTTTTACACTTTCATTCTTTCCGTATCTTTCGTAAACTATTATATCTCCTTTATCTATTGTTCCTGTCATACTTCCTGAACCTATTACTAATGCTCCTATTGCAAACTTGCAACTTACTAGCATTACTATAAATCCAATTATTATACAAACAATTACAGTAATTATTCTTGATTTTTTTCTTTCTTTTATTGTCATAAGCTGTGGACGTTTATTAAATGTATTTTCTATTATTATATATATAAGATATGGAATTACCATTCTTATTATTGATTCTAGAAATATGTATATATCTGGTGTTATTGGTATTATATATACATATAATGTTGTAATTAGTCTGTATATTATTATTGCTTTCATATTTCTGTGTTTTATTATCATGTAATTGAACAATAAATTGTTTGCTATTGATGCAAATATTACAAAACTTATTAATGTGAAATAGTCTTTTGCTGTTTTTAAATTATAAATATTTGTTGTTAATATTACATCTAACATTACCATTGCTATGAGTATTATTATTTTCGAATACTTACTTTCTTTTAATAATACTGTTTTTCTAATTATTTCTGCTGATATTATTATTACTATATATGGAATTATGTAATTAAATATTGACCATATACTTAGTTTTACTGTTGAACTATAAAAACCTGTTATCATTCCTAGGAAATATATTATTGCTACATATATTATTCCCATTCCTCCAAACAAAAATGCTATTTGTCTGTTGCTTGTTAAATTCATTTTTTCTGATTTCACTAATTTTACTGTTATTGCCATAAACACTAATAATATTATCGCTAATACTGTTCTTGTTATTGTTTCATTAAATATCATGGCTAAAAGGAAGAATATTACTAGTGTAATTTCTATAACATATAATCTTATTTTTTCACTCTTCATTATTCCTCCTTTTTTCCTTTGTTATTTATGCATTTGGTTGTTGTGGTTCTGCTGTAATTGTTACACCTATTGTTGTTTCTTCATCTTGTGTTATAGGTGTTTTGATTAATTCTACTGTTACAGTTATTGTTGTTGTATCACCAGCTGCCACTGTACCTTTTGCAATATTTTGAGTTATTTTGAAAAATTCATCATTTGTGTTTGATGTTGTTGCAGATAATACTGCTGATAAGTCTGCACTTGTGTTTGCAATTGTGTATGTTGCTGTTGCTGTATCACCTTTTGCTGTTAATCCATTAACATTCATTGTAGCTTTTAATTTATTTTGTTGATTTAATACAGCTACTACTTTACTTGAATCAGAAACTGTTGGTGTTCCTGAAAATTCTACTGTAAAGTTTGTTTGTTCTGGTGTTGCTTGTGCAGATCCATTTATGTTTAATGTTACTGCTGTTATTGCTGCATAACCAATTGCCACTAATAGCACTGCTATTAATAATACTAATCCTACCACTGCTCTTGTATTTCTATTCATATGTATTCACCTCCAAATATTACTATATATACTTTATATTTATATTATTTTTTTATTTTTGTCAATAGTTTTTGTGAATTTTAATATTACAGATATATTACAAATATTGTGAGCATATTTTATTATGAGGTGATTATATGTCAAGAACCGTTTTTACTTCTTTGAGTAATAAAAAGAAAATGAAAAACGCATTATTTATAGTTTTTATAATTTTTATATTGTTCACAGTTCGACTAGCGTATATTCAGTTTGTATGGGGAGCAGAATTAAGTGAAAAAGCTTGGGAACAACAATCTCAAAGTAGAAGTATAATCGCTAAAAGAGGGACTATTTATGATAGTACTGGAAAATATATTTTAGCAGAAAACTCAAGTGTTGAATCTATAAGCATTAATCCAACTAACATTCCACAAGAAATCAAAGACAAAGTTGCTCATGCCTTATGTGATATTTTTGAACTTGACTATGAAAAAATATCGAAAAAAGTTCACAAAAGAAGTTCAATTGAAAGTATTGTGAAAAAAGTTGATAAGTCTAAAGCTGATGAATTAAGAAATTGGATGGATACTAATGGTATAACTACTGGTATAAATATTGATGGAGACTCTAAAAGGTATTATCCTTATGGCTCTCTAGCTTCTCAAGTTATCGGTTTTTGTGGTAGTGATAATCAAGGTTTAGATGGCATTGAAGCTAAGTATGATAGTCAATTAAAAGGCACAAACGGAAAAATCAATCGCCAGACAAATGCTTCTGGAATCAGTCTTGGTGAAGAAAATTATGTTGCTGCTACTGATGGAAATAACCTAATTTTAACAATTGATATGACAATTCAATCCATTGTTGAAAAATATTTAGAAGAAGCTTGTATTGATAATATTTGTACAGATGGTGGTAGTATTGTTGCAATGAATCCTAGAAATGGAGATATTTTAGCAATGGCCAATTATCCAAGTTATAACCTAAATACTCCTTACGAGCCTTATTCTGACGAGCTTAAAGCTACCTGGACTTCTCTCGATGCGGCTAGTAAAACAGCTGCATTACAAGGTATATGGAGAAACAAAACAATTTCTGACACATATGAACCTGGTTCTGTTTTTAAAACTGTAACCGCTTCTGCTGCTCTTCAAGAAGGTTTAGTTACTGACATTGACCAGCAAGGACAATTTTGTTGCACAGGTGCAATTGAAGTTGCAGGTACAAGAATTAAATGTTGGAGATATTATAGACCTCATGGTTCTGAAAGTTTAAGATTGGCTTTAATGAATTCCTGTAACCCTGTTTTTATAGGTCTTGGTCAAAAAATAGGAGTTACTAAATATTATGAATATTTACGAAAATTTGGCTTGTTCTCTAAAACCGGAATTCATCTTCCAGGTGAAGCAAATAGTATCTTCGTTAAAGAAGAAAAAGCAGGTCCTGTCGAATTAGCAACAATAAGTTTTGGACAAAGATTTGAAATTACTCCTCTTCAAATGATTACAGCTGTATCTTCTATTGCTAATGAAGGCATTTATATAAAGCCTCGTATTGTAAAAAGTATTCAAAATAGTGCCTCTGGTGAAATAACTGATTTACCTATTGAAACAGGCGAACAAATTATTTCTAAAGAAAACGCAGAAAAAGTGCTTAGTATGATGAATAGTGTTGTTTCTGAGGGAACTGGAAAAAATGCTAGAGTTGATGGCTATCAAGTTGGTGGGAAAACTGGTACTTCTGAAGATGGTGTTAACACAGGTAAATATGTCACTTCTTTTTGTGGTGTTGCTGAAACTGATAATCCAAGTATTGTATTATTAATAACCTTGTATAATCCTACTGGAGAAGGTGGTCATCAAGGTGGTGGTGTAGCAGCTCCTGTTGGCGGAAAAATTCTTGGCGAAGTTTTGCCTTATCTATCCTCAAAAAGCGGAGATTAATAATTTTTATTATCAATCTCCGTTTTTTTTATAGCCACTCTCCAATTTTTTTGATATATATCTTTTTTACAATTTGAACTAAAACTACATATAATACAGTAAGTCCTGCTATTATTCCGTAATATTTTAGTGGTAATATTTCAAAATGGAATGCAGTTACATTATGTAGTACTATAGGTGCTAATATAGTTCCAATTATTGTTACCATAGTAAGCACAAACAACATTGGACTTGGCTTAGATTGTACGAATGGTATTTTTGCTGTACGTACAAAATGAATAATTAGTGTTTCACTGATTAAACATTCTACAAACCATGCTGTTTGGAAATATGTTTCATATGCTACTCCATTGTATCCTAGTATAAACCAGAATGCTAAAAATGCTAATACATCTATTACTGAACTTACAGGTCCCATTACATTCATAAATGTTCCTAATCCTTTAGTATCCCACTTTTTAGGTTTTAACAAAAAATCCTTGTCCACATTATCATATGGAATTGCAATTTGTGAAAAGTCATATAAGAAATCTTGTATAAGCATTTGAATTGGTAGTAATGGTAAAAATGGCAAAAATATACTTGCTATGAAAATACTAAAAACATCTCCAAAGTCTGAGCTTAAAGCCATTTTCATATATTTTATAATGTTTCCATATACTTTTCTTCCTTCTATTACACCATTAAAAATAACTTTTAAGCTTTTTTCTAATAAGATAATATCACTTGCTTCTTTTGCTATATCTGTTGCAGTATTTACACATATCCCAACATCTGCATTATGTAGTGATGGTGCATCATTTACTCCATCTCCCATATATCCTACAACATGTCCATTTTTCTTTAGAGTTTTTATTATTCTTTCTTTCTGTAATGGATTCATTCTTGCAAATACATTAACTTCTTCAACTTCTTTTGCCAATTCCTCATCAGTCATTTTGTCTACTTCTGCACCAATAAGAACTTTTTTATTTTCGATTCCTACTAAATTGCATATATTTTCTGTTGTATATTGATTGTCACCTGTTAAAATTTTTGTTGTAACTCCATATTCTTTTAATTTTTTTATTGTTCCTTTAACTTCTTTTTTTGGTGGATCTAAAAATGCAACAAATCCTATAAATACCATTTCACTTTCATCTAATTCATTAAATACATTTTTCCCAGAATATTCTCTTTTAGATGCTAATGCTATTACTTGCATTCCCTGCTTTGCTAGTTTCTGTGCATTTGTATTTATGTTTTCTATTAATTCTTGTGTTAATGGTTCATGCTGATTATTAATTTTAACTGTTGTACAACTTTTTAGTACCTCTTCTAACGCCCCTTTTGTGATTATTCTGTAATGTCCCTCATGTTCTACTACAACACTCATCTTTTTTCTAGTATAGTCAAATGGTATTTCATCAACCTTCTCATAATCTGCTATTTTATCTTTTATTTGATGTTGATTACCATATGCTATAACTGCCCTATCTACTAGATTTTTCATCCCAGTTCCGTAGTAACTATTCAAAAATGCATATTCTAATATTGATAGGTCTTCTTTTCCTTCAACATTAATATATTTTTGTAATATTATTTTGTCTAATGTTAAAGTTCCTGTTTTATCTGTGCACAAAATATCTATTGCGCCCAAGTTTTGGATTGACTGGATATTTTTTACTAATGTTTTCTTCTTAGCTAGTGTTTTGGTTCCCTTAGTTAGATTTACATTGACAATCATAGGTAACATTGTTGGTGTAATTCCTACTGCTACTGATAATGCAAACAAAATTGCTTCTAATACATCTTTACGTATAAATGCATAAATAACAAATACCGCTATTGATACAACAACCATATATCTTATTAGTAATTTTGTTATATTGTTCATTCCTCTTTCAAAATTTGTTATTTCTTTTTTACTATTTATTTGTTTTCCCATGCTTCCTAGATATGTAGAAAATCCTGTATTAATTACAACAGCTGTTGCTTTTCCACTTATTACACTTGTTCCCATTAAGCAAATGTTTGACAATGAAAAAATTTCATTTGTATCTGCATATTTCTCTGTTTTTTCTACTGGAGCACTTTCTCCAGTAAATACTGACTGATTCAAAAACAAGTCTCTATTTTCTACTATCATCACATCTGCTGGAATTATCGCCCCAGCATTTAAGTGTATTATATCTCCTTTTACAACTTTTTCAGTTTTTATAATTTTCTCTCTTCCATTTCTAACAACTGTTGCATTAGAAAACAATTGACTTTTTAATTTCTGATTAAATTTATATGTCGAATAGTCTTGTATAAATCTAATCATCGCACTTACAAATCCAATTGCAAATATTATGATTGTTCCAATATTATCACTTGATACTAATTGATTTATTATAGCTAAAATTACTAGTATCAATATAAATTTATCTTTAAACGAATTTATGAAAAAGTAAAACCATGAATGCTCCTCTTCTTTGATAACTATATTCTCTCCATCTTTTTCTAACCTTTGCTCTGCTTCTTTTTCCGTTAAACCTTTTTCAATATTTGTGTAAAACTCTTTTATTACTTCTTCATTTGCGCTTTGTGCAATTCTTTTGTATTTTTCTATAATTTCATTATTATTGTTTTGTATATTCGTCTTGTTTTTTAGTTTGTTTTTTATCAAAAATAAATTAATCATTTTTTATCCTCCGCACATTTTTTTATATTAAACCACAACTATTATTTTTTTTCAAGTCTTTTGCACACGTAAGATCGCTTTTTTTCCGTGCATTGCACATCTGAGATCGCTTTTTTTCCGTGCAAAATAAAAATGATCAAAGAGAAGCTTTCTTCCCTATTGACCATTTCCTAATCCGAAACTTACGCCAAGCGCATTGTTTAATTGGTTAATTATATGATTATCTTCTATATGCCCTATTTTTTCTTTTAATCTGCTTTTATCTATTGTTCTTATTTGCTCAGTAAGAACTACTGAATTGCTCTTAAGTCCACTTGTATTTTCTCCTAGTTCTATATGTGTTGGTAATTTTGCTTTATTTGTTTGGGATGTTATGGCTGCTGCAATAACAGTTGGACTGTATTTGTTTCCTAAATCATTTTGTATTATTAATACTGGCCTTATTCCTCCTTGTTCTGAGCCCACAACTGGACTTAAATCTGCATAATATAAATCTCCTCGTCTTATTTCAGAGTTGAGATTACTCAACCTTTGCCATATCTCCTTTAGAATCATTTTCCAAAGAAATCTCATCTGTCATTCCTAATTCAGCTAATGAAAGATTAATCCTTCCCATTTCTTTATAACCCTTTATCATAGTTTCTTTTAAATTTAATTTTTTCTTTTGAGTTATATAAAATTGAAACGCAGCCTTTGCAAAATCTTCCCTATTACTATTTTCCATTTGAATAATTTTATCTACTTCTGATAAAATTCCCTCTGGCAAAGTAAATACAATCTTTTCCTTATTCTTATTGTTCACAAAACCGCCTCCTAGGAATACTATCTATTCTAATTCTACCAAATAGATGCATCAATGTAAAACTGCATTTCTTACCATTTAACATATGTCTATATTTGTTTTGCTCAATAGTATTCTCCTTATTTTTATTGTTATTAATGTTTACATTTAAAGTTATAAGAAAAACCTTATTCAAAAATTATAATGTGGATTTATAGTATTTGTATGAATAAATACTATTGTGTTTTTAGTCAGATTATTAGCTTCATTATATTAGTGAGATTCTTTTTAATTATAGAGACCTCATTATCTAGATTTAATTTAGATGTTACTAATGTTCACTTTGAAAGTTAGTATAATTGACAATAAACTTTTTTTCACCTTCATTATTTAGTATTTCCACTTTCACAGGATTTTTAGTCTTTTTATCTATATACAATATTTGCTTACTTAAATAATTGCTTTCCTGCGATATATCTTTTTCTAAAATTAATTGTTCATCTGAATCTTTTATATTTATAGAATCTTTTTGCATAAAATCTTGTACAAAATCTCCTATAAATAAATATAGTTTATTATCCCCAACATTCGGAAGTTCTACTACATCATCTAACTGTTTATTTTTTATTATAATTTTATCTTTATTGTATTCTATTGTTTTTCCATTTAGATTTTCTGGTTTTATTATCTCTAGTTTGTAATATGATGGCTTTTTATAAGTATGATTTATCGTATATTTGCTCTGACTTTTATTATTAAACACTGTTATATCTGCTTGGCAAGTATAAGACGTCATCTTTGTTATTTTCTTTTGAAAATCCTCATATATATCTTCTTTTGTCTGTTGACTTAAATTTTTACACCCTACTAAATTTATTGTTAAAAATATGAGTATAAATATTGATAATATTGTTTTTCGTTTGATCATATGTTTAACTCCCTCCCCCTTATATTAATATTCAAGAGAAGAGTTAATTATTAATGTTATTGGATATAATATATTAATTTTCAGAGATTATTATTGCATTAGCTACAGCATAGTTTTCACTATGAGATATACTTACTTTTATTTCTTTAATATTATATTTTATGCAAATTTCCCTCAAATTATTATAAGTATTAACTATTGGTTTTCCTAATTCATCTCTTAAAATTTCAATATCTTTTAGTCTAAATCCTCTGATTCCTGTTCCAATAGCCTTACTTATTGCCTCTTTTGATGCAAAGTTACCTGCTATACTCTCACTTTTAAAATTTTTCTGTTTGAAATAATCAATTTCTTTTTCTGTAAAAT
>OGCQ01001547.1_pt1 | contig 27477 bp, 18 predicted proteins | sample 1570161 | NCBI WGS metagenome assembly OGCQ01 (sample SAMEA4384402, study PRJEB24528) | human gut metagenome
GGCCCTCGCGGCCTAGTCGCTATTTAGGGCGTCCAAGATTTGGGACGCAGTTCATGTGTCGGTCGCGGGGCTGTTTGGTTTCTAGTGGCTATGTGGGCAGTTGGCGCAGCAGCCGTTTGTGGCGCTGGTGCTTGAGCCACCGCTGCGCTGGTCGGTGTTGTAGAAGCCGCTGCCCTCAAACTTGATGCCGCTGGCCGAGAACGTCTTGGCGGCCGGAGCGCCGCAGTTGGGGCACACGACCTCGGGGGTCTCGGACATGGGATGCTCAACCTCAAACACGTTGCCGCAGCTCGAGCACTTGTAATCGTAGCGCGCCATAATACTTCCTTTTCAGCACAAAGCGGGCAGATTACTCTGCCCGCAAAAATTCAAACGTCTGTAACTGTACCCTATATCGGGCGTTTTATCACGCTTCGCCCCAGAATCTATGCGTGTTGCGCAGGAGCTGTGCGGTTTTGCTCTCGGCGGCCGCAACGTCGGTCTCGTCAGCCTGCCAGGTCCAGTTACCCGTGGCCACGCCCGGTACGTTCATGCGCGCGTCGTCGCCCAGCCCCAGGACATCCTGCAGCGGCATCATCACCAGGGGAGCGTCGCTTGCCAGCGCGTCGCTCATCAGCTTGGCCGCCACCTCAACACCGCTTGGTTCATCACCGCCCGCAAAGTAACGCGTGCTCCAACCGGCCAATGTCGACGTATCGTGCGTCGAGGTGTACAGGATCTTGCCCGGCGTGGGGTGCACGCCGTTGCGGACGTCGTAGTCGCTAAACTCCAGCACGTCCATGCCGGGAAAGCCGCAGGTCGAAGCCATGGCGCGAACGCCGGGCGTCAGGTAGCCCAGGTCCTCGGCAATAAAGTTGAGCGGCCCCAACTCGTCATAGGCGGTCTGGAAAAGGTCCTTGCCCGGGCCTGCCAGCCAACGCCCGTCGGCGCAGGCCTTACCTGCGGGAATGCTAAAGTAGCTGTGGAAGCCCAGGAAGTGATCCAGGCGCACGCGGTCGTAGAGCGAGAACGCACGACGTAGGCGATCCATCCACCAGCGGTAGCCGTTCTGCTTCATGTGGTCCCAGCGGAACGTCGGGTTGCCCCACACCTGGCCCTCGGGCGCAAAGTTGTCGGGCGGCGCACCGGAGATCTCGATTGCCTTACCGGTATCGGACAGCCAGAAGTTCTCGGGTTCGCTCCACGCATCTGCCGAATCGTCGGACACGTACATAGGAATATCGCCGATGACCTCGATGCCCTTCTTGTGCGCATAGTTCATAAGCTCGCACCAAGCCAGGTCAAAGCGGTACTGCATGTACGCCTGAAGCTCGGCCTCGTCGTGGAAACGCTTGTCGTCAATCAAGTGCTCGTTGTAGCGCGCAACATCTGCCGGCCAATCGTGGCGCGATTCGCCCTCAAAGTACTTTTTGACGGCCATATAGACGCAGTACTTCTCGAGCCAATCGGCATTGCGATGTTTAAACGCGGTGTACAGCGGATCGGCATCCTCGCCGCCGTGGGCCTTCCAAGTCTCAAAGTCGGCGGCTAGCTCCTTGTGGCTTTCGGGCAGCAGGTCGATATTGCCTGCAAAGGCCGAAGGACCGGCGTAAGGGGAGCGAAAGAAGTCCGTCGGGTTGACAGGCAGGACCTGCCAGTAGCGCATGCCCATAGCGGCCATATGGTCGATAAAACGACGCGTGGGCGCGCCGATCGTGCCGGGCTTACCGTCGTCGGTCGGCACCGATGTGATATGGCACACAACGCCCGCACCGTAATCGAGCGGCTCCTGCAGACGCTGCTCGGCGTGGTGATAGATGATCGACGAGCCCAGCGGATACAAATCGAGCGTGACCGTGCCGTTGTGGATCTCGCACTCGTGACCGCTGATCACGTCACTCGCGCATTCATCGAGCGCCGGAATCGTCACGCGGTGCGAATTGCGCAGACTACGATTAATGATAACCGTCGCGGACTCGCCATCCTTGCCCGTGCGGTTGTATGCCAGCACCTCGTCGTTGAGCGCGAAGGCCTTGATCTCGCCGTCGATCATAAACGGTAGTGCGCGGCGTACGGCGGAGGCGTTTTTGACAATAGCCAGCGTGTCGAAGTCGTGCAGTTGATCCTCGGTCGGCAGGGTGCGGCGGTTGCCCGGATCGGTTAGACCCTCCAGGCCGTACTCATCGCCATAGTAAATCGAAGGCACGCCCGGGAACGTCATCTGCATGAGCGTTGCGAGCCAAAAACGGCTCTTGGCCAGGCCCATCGAGTTCTCGTCCAGACGCCATTTGCTGCGCTCGCACTCGGGCAGCTGCGACTCGTCGGGGCCGCCGCCGAGCACCGAGATAATGCGCGGACGGTCGTGGCTCGAAAGCAGATTAAGTGCGCAGGACAGGGCCTCACGGGGATAGTTCTCGCGCAGGGTTTCGATATCCTCGGCTGCCTGGTAGGCGTTCTTGTAGCCCATCAAAAAGCCGATGACCATGTCGCGGAAGGGGTAATCCATAGCAGAGTCCAGCTCGGAGCCTTGCAGATAGCGGCGCAGATGGCCGTAGCTGATCTTGTTGGAGGCGTCTTCCCAGACTTCGCCGAGCAACAGTGCATCAGGCTTCTCGGCGAGCACGGCCTTTTTGATCTCGGCCAGGAAATCGTCCGAAAGCTCGTCGGCCACATCGAGGCGCCAGCCATGAGCGCCGGCACGTAGCCATTTACGGATCACGCCGTCCTTGCCCAGGAGCCGCTCGCGTACCAGCTCAGAGCTCTCATTGATGGCGGGCATATTGCCCACGCCCCACCAGCAGTCGTATGAGCCGTCCTCGTGGAAATAAAACGCATCGCGCCATGGCGAATCCTCGCTCTGCCACGCGCCCACGCCGGGGTAGTTGCCGTAGCGGTTGAAATAGATCGAGTCGTCACCCGTATGGTTAAAGACGCCGTCCAGAATGATGGAGATGCCCAGCTTCTCGGCCGCCTGGCACAGCTCGGTAAAGTCCTGCTCGGTGCCCAGGATCGGGTCGATCTTGGTGTAGTCGGCCGTGTCGTAGCGGTGGTTGCTCGCGGCTTCAAAAATGGGGTTGAGGTAGATGGCTGTAAAGCCCAGCTCGGCGATGCGAGGCAGGTCTTCCTGGATGCCCTTGAGCGACCCGCCGTAGAAGTCCCAGGTCTTGATGGAGCCGTCATCAGCGCGCTCGTATACGGGCGGCTCGTTCCAGTCCTCGACCATGCGGCGCTGGATTCCGTTGCGCGGCTTTTCGACTTCGGCCAGCGTGCGCTCGCGCCAGTTTTCGTCGCGGGCATAACGGTCGGGGAAGATCTGGTAGACCATGCCGCGCTCGTACCACTCGGGTCGAACTTCGCGGTGCTTGTAGACGGTGACCTGGAACGACGGCACCTCGGCGTAGTCGTAGGTTACGCCCTCACCGCCGGTGCGGCCCTGCGGTGCTCCCAGACGAACCTCGGGCTGGCCCTCGATATTGCAGATAAAGCTGTACCAGATAAGACAGGGCTCGGGACACTCAAGCTCTACGGAAAATATGCCGTCGCCTTCGTGCGTCATGGGATACCCAGACTCGCCGATCTCATCGACCCAGGTGCGCAGCGTAAGCGTTGCCTGGTTGGGGTCGGCATCCTCCAGAATCACGGAGAGCGAAAGGGTGGTTCCAGTTGTCACAGCGCCAAACGGAGTGCGAAACTGCGGAAGACGGCTGTTGTGTATCAATCTCATAATACGGTCCAGTTCAATAGAATCACGGCCTGCGGGCCATGGCTTTACGCACAAGTTGTAAGTATATCTTTTGTACACAGGCTGTATAAACAACATCCGTTTACCATCGGCGAACGGTTGTCCTAGAAAATCGTTTTACCACTACCTACAGAGAAGGGGCGCCCAGTTGGAGCGCCCCTTGCTTAGGGTTTGATGAGGTTTTGGATCGTCTGTGGGCTAGCGACGCTTGCGGGTGGCCGTTGCCTTGCGGACGGAGGTCTTCTTGGTCGGAGCCTTTTCCTCGGTCGCGGCGACGGGGGAGACCGGGGCCTTCTTGGCGGGCTCGGGCTTGGCCTTTACCTCGGCCTTGGGCTCATCTTTGGCGGCAGCGGGCTTGACCTCGGCGGCCTTCGGCGCAGGCTTGGCCTTTAGTGCGGTCTTGTCCTCGACCTTAGCCTCCGCTTTGGGAGCAGCAGCCTTGGTCGTGGACTTCTTGGCCGTCGTCGTTGCGCGCTTGCGCGTGGTGGTCTTGGCGGCCGGCTTGGCCTCGACGGTTACCTTGGCCTTGGATTCGGCGGGCGTCTCCTCGACTTTGGCGGCCGGCTTTGTGGCTGCCTTGGTTGTGGTGGCCTTCGTGGTCGTCGATTTCGTTGTTGTGGTCTTCTTGGCAGCTGTTGCCTTCTTGGCGGTCGCGGTCGTCTTCTTGGTAGCGGCCTTGGACGGTGCCTTTGCCGCAGCCTTAGCCTCGACGGCGTCGGCCTTTACCTCGGGAGCAGCCTCGGCCTCGGCGGCCTTCTTGGCAGCAGCGGTCGTACGCTTGCGCGTGGTCGTTGCTTTGGCAGTAGTTGCCTTGGCAGCGGTGGCCTTGCTCGCAGCGGCCTTTGTGGTCGTGGCCTTCTTAGCCGTCGTCTTACGAGTCGTGGTCTTCTTTGCCTCAGGCTTCGCAGCGGGCTCGGGAGTAGCCTCGACCTTCACCTCAGGCTCGGCCTTAACGGACTCAGCTTCAACCGGCTTCTCTTCGGCCTTGGGCTCCTCAGCGGCCACCGGCTCAGCAACAGCCTCAGGCTCGCCGGCAACCGCCGCCGGCCTCTCAATCTCCGGATGCATAAAGAAGTACAGGTCCAGATACTTGTCGGCCGAGCGCGTCCAGCTAAAGTCCTGGCTCATGGCCTGCGTGACCAGCTGGTTCCAGGCATCGCGGTTGTCCCAGAACAGGCGCGCCGCGCGGAACACGGCGTCGCCCATCTCGTCGCCGTTAAAGTTACTAAACGAGAAGCCCGTGCCCTCGCCGGTAAACTCGTTATACGGGATTACGGTGTCCTTCAGACCGCCGGTCTCGCGCACGATGGGCAGGGTGCCGTAGCGCATGGCGATGATCTGCGACAGGCCGCAGGGCTCAAACTTCGACGGCATCAGGAACATGTCGGCGGCGGCGTACATGCGCTGCGACAGCGCCGGATCAAACTCGATGCGCGCGGCCATGGTGCCGGGGTACTTGTCCTGGAAATAGCGCAGGCCGTCCTCGTAGTCGCGGTCGCCGGTACCCAGCACGGCCACCTGTACGCCTCCGGCCAGGATGCGGTCGAGCGCGTACATGACCAGGTCCATGCCCTTCTGGCGCGTCAGGCGCGTGACCATCACCATGAGCGGACGGTCGTCGCGAACCGCGAGCCCCAGCTCTTCCTGCAGCTTGGCCTTGCACACGGCCTTGCCGGAACGGTCGTCAACCGTGTAGTTGGCGGCAATGCGCTTGTCGGTCGCCGGGTCAAAGCCCGCCACGTCAATGCCGTTGAGGATGCCCTGCAGCGCATAGGAGCGCTCGCGCAGCACGCCGTCCAGGCCCTCGCCAAACTCGGGCGTCTGGATCTCGTTGGCATAGGTGGGGCTCACCGTGGTGATGGCGTCGGCATAGCGCAGCGCGCCCAGCATGTAGTTGACGCTGCAGGCGTCGCAACGCAGCTGCGAGGCGGCCGCCGGAATATGCGCCACACCCAGGATGTCCTCCATCACGGTGTCGCTAAACTGGCCCTGGAACGCCACGTTGTGGATCGAGAACACGGTCTTGACGCGGTCGTACAGCGGAAGGCCCTGGTAGAACTCGCGCAAGAAAACGGGCGCCAGTGCCGTCTGCCAGTCATTGCAGTGCAGGATGTCACACTCAAAACCGGCCGGCAGGTGCTGCAGGCTCTCGGTGATGGCCTTGGAGAAGAACGCAAAGCGCTCGCCGTCATCAAAGAAGCCATACGGATAGTCGCGAGCAAAGTAGCGCTCGTTGTCGATGAACATATAGGTGACGCCGTCGTGCTCGAGCTTCTCGAGCCCGCAGTACTCGTTACGCCAGCCCAGGCTCACGTAAAAGTCGGAGAAGTGCTCCATCTGCGCCTTGTCCTCGTCCTTGATGGTGGCGTACTTGGGCACCATCACGATAACTTCGGCGCCGGCGCGCACGAGCGCCGCAGGCAGCGAGCCCGCCACGTCGCCCAGGCCACCGGTCTTAACAAACGGTGCGCACTCGGCCGAGGCAAACACAATCTGCATCTTTTTGCTGGAATCTGCCATATTGTCTCCCATGTTGCAATTCGAGAATAGCCGCCTGGCGCTAACCGGGCGGCTATTCTACTTGTTACGAGCGATGTTGCGGTGCCAACGTTAACGTACGATGGTGGTGTCGGAAGTTAACGGAGCCTTGCCCAGCACCAGGATGTTCTCGGGCGTGCCGCGAAGCTCGGTGTTGGTGGGAACCACGTTGTTTTTGTCCAGAATGGCGTTCTCAACGCGGGCGCCGCTCTTGATGATGCAGCTCTGGTTGATGATCGAGTTGGTCACCGAAGCGCCTTCCTCGACCACGACGCCGCGCGACAGGATCGAGTTGCGCACGGTGCCCTTGATGATGCAGCCGGCCGAGATGATCGAGTTGCAGGCGTGGCTGCCGGTCGCATAGCGCGAAGGCGGCACGTCGTGAGCCTTGGTCAGGATCGGGCGCTCGGGGTCAAAGAGCTGGTCGGCCACGGTCTGGTCGAGCAGGTCCATGCTGCGGCGATACAGCGACTTCTCGCTAAACACGCCCACGACCTCGCCCTTGTACTCGTAGCTGCACACGTCGATGTTGCCAAAGTCGCCCTGGAGTGCCTCGAGCAGGTCCAGATAGTCGGCGGCCTGGTAGTGGTCGATAATCTCGAGCAGCGTATCGCGGTTGACGATGCAGCAGTCCATAGAGGCGTTGTCGCCGTACACGACGCCGGCGCTCACGCCCGTCAGGCGGCCGTTCTCGTTAATCTCGAGCTTGGTCTCGTCATCGACGTTGCGCGTGGCCTTGCAGTACACCACGGTCATCTGGGCACCGGAGTTCTCGTGCGCCTCGATGATGGTGTTGAGGTCCATGTTAAAGATGATGTTGGTGCCCATCATCACAACATAGGGCATGTCCGAGCGCTGGAACAGCGTCTTGTTGGAGATGATGTCGCGCAGCAGGAAGCGCATGCCGCCCTTGGTGGTGCCATACGCGTTGCCGGGCACCATGAACAGGCCGCCTTTCTTGCGGTCCAGGCCCCAGTCCTTGCCCGAGCCCACGTGGTCGATCAGCGAGCGGTAGTTGCCCGGCATGACGACGCCGACGGTCTTGATGCCGGCGTTCATCATGTTGGACAGCGGAAAGTCGATCAGGCGGTAGCGGCCCAAAAACGGAACGGATGCGATGGGGCGGTCCTTGAGCAGCACGCTGCCGTAGGTCGAAGAGTAGTTAGCGGTGATATAACCGATGGCCTTGCGATTGATCATCGGATCATTCCCCCTTCCCGATAACGACGTCATTTCCAACGACGGCCGTATCCTTGGTGGTATCGACAGAGCCGAGCTTCACGCCCTCTTCGACCGTGGAGTTCTCGCCCAAAATAGCGCGGCAGATGTGCGCGCCGCTCTTAACGTGCGCACCCGGCAGCAGCACGGAGTCCTCGACCACGGCGCGCTCCTCGATGATGACATCGGTCGAAAGGATCGAGTGGCGAGCAGTGCCGTAGATCTTGCAGCCGTTGGAGACCAGGCAGTCGTCCAGGCGGCCGTCAGGGCCAATGTAGTGCGGCGGACGCGTGGTGATGTTGGACATGATGGGGAAGTTCTTGTCGAACAGATCGAACTCGGGGTTGTTACCCAGCAGGTCCATCGAGGTCTCGTGGAAGCTGGCGATGGTGCCGACGTCCTTCCAAAAGCCGTGAAACTCGTAGCTGTACAGGCGCTTGTTCTCGCCGAGCAGCTTGGGGATGATGTCCTTGCCAAAGTCGTGGCTCGAGCGCTGGTCCAGAGCGTCCTCCTCGAGCGCCTCGATCAGCACGTCGGCCGAGAAGATGTAGATGCCCATGGACGCGAGGTTCGAATCGGGCTTCTCGGGCTTCTCGGTAAACTTGGTGATGCGGCCGTCCTCGGGGTCGGTGGTCAGGATGCCAAAGCGGCTGGCCTCCTCCCACGGCACGGGCATAACGCTCACCGTGAGGTCGGCGTTGTTCTCAATGTGCGTCTTAAGCATCTTGCGGTAGTCCATGCGATACAGGTGATCGCCCGAAAGAATCAGGACGTACTTGGGGTCGTTGGCCTTGATGTAGTCGAGGTTCTGCGTAATGGCGTCGGCCGTGCCCGCATACCAGGCGCCGCCGGTCTGCGTCTCGTACGGCGGCAGGATCGACACGCCGCCGTCGCGGCTGTCCAGATCCCACGCCTCGCCGGAGCCCACGTAGGCATGCAGCAGGTAGGGACGGTACTGCGTCAGAACGCCCACCGTGTCGATGCCCGAGTTGGAGCAGTTGGACAGCGAAAAGTCGATAATGCGGAACTTGCCACCAAAGCTAACCGCCGGCTTGGCGATCTTTTGGGTGAGTGCCCCCAATCGGCTGCCCTGTCCTCCTGCGAGGAGCATCGCGATGCATTCTTTCTTACTCATCGATTTCTCCTTCTGTCATCGATGTTCCTAACCCATTAGCGACGGGCGCGGCGCACTGTCACGCCCGTCGAGTAATGCCGTGCGGCAAAGGGAGCTCGCGCGCTTTATGCGTGCCAGATCTCGTCGCGATACTCGCGAATGGTGCGGTCGGACGAGAACCAGCCACTCGAGGCGGTGTTGAGCAGGGCCTTGCGGTTCCAGGTCTCCTGGTCGCCGTAGCTGCCCGTGAGGTTCTCCCATGCATCCACGTAGCTACGGAAGTCAGCCATGACTAGGTCGGGGTCGTTGTTGTTCATGAGCTCGTTGTAGATGCTCTCGAAGTTGCCCGAAAGACCCGCAAACGTGTTGTCCTTGAGTTCGTCCATCACGCGGCCCAGACGCTCGCGGTCGCCGTTGAGGGTATCCCACGCAAAGTAGCTGTTGGATGCCCAGAGCTGCTCGACCTCGGGGGCGGTCAGGCCAAAGATGGCCTCGTTCTCGCGGCCGGCCAGATCGGCGATCTCGATGTTGGCGCCGTCGAGGGTGCCCAGCGTAATGGCGCCGTTCATCATGAGCTTCATGTTGGACGTGCCCGAGGCCTCCTTGCCGGCCGTGGAGATCTGCTCCGAGATCTCGGCGGCGGGGTAGATGAGCTGGGCGTTGCTCACGCGGAAGTTGGGGATAAAGCAGACCTTCATGACCTCGTTCACGCGAGCGTCGTTGTTGATGACGTCGGCAACGGAGTTAATGAGGCGGATGGTCTCCTTGGCAAAGGTGTAGCTCGAGGCAGCCTTGCCACTAAAGATGAAGGTCGTCGGCGTCACGTGGAAGTTGGGATCGGCAATGCGACGGTTGTAGATGTCCATCACCTTCATGATGTTCATGGGCTGGCGCTTGTAGGCATGGAAGCGCTTCACCTGAACATCAAAGACGGTGTTGGGGTCAATGACCAAGCCGGTCTCGGCCTTGACGTAGGCGGCCAGACGCTCCTTGTTGGCGCGCTTGGAGGCACCCACGGCCTTCAGGAACTCGGTGTCGTCCTTAAACTCCTTGAGCTTCTCCAGCTCAAAGGCGTCCTTGAGCCAGCCATCGCCAATGGCCTCGGTCACGAGCTTGGCGTAGGTGGGGTTGGCCTCGGCAAAGAAGCGACGGTGCGAGATGCCGTTGGTCTTGTTGTTGAACTTCTCCGGCGTCAGGGCATAGAAGTCCTTGAGCACGATGTTCTTGATGATGTCGGAATGGATCTTTGCCACGCCGTTGACGCTGTGGCTGCAGATCACGGACAGGTTGGCCATGCGAATCTCGCCGTCCCACAGGATGGCGGTCTGGCGCAGACGCTCCTGCCAGCCCTCCTGCGTGGTATCGAACGACTCGTGCCAACGACGGCTGATCTCGTCGATGATCTGGTACACGCGGGGGAGGAGCTTGGAGAACGTGCCGATGGGCCACTTCTCCAAGGCCTCGGGCAGGATGGTGTGGTTGGTGTAGCTCACGACCTGGGTCACGATGTTCCAGGCGTCGTCCCACTCGAGCTTCTTCTCGTCGATGAGGATACGCATGAGCTCGGGGCCGCACATGGCGGGGTGCGTGTCGTTGGTGTGGATGGCCACAAACTGCGGCAGCAGCTCCCAGTTTTCGCCGTGCTCCTTCTCAAAGGTGTCGAGCAGGCTGTAGATGCCGGCCGAGACAAACAGGTACTCCTGCTTCAGACGCAGCAGACGGCCGTGCTCGCCGGCGTCGTTGGGGTAGAGGATGGCGCTGATGGCCTCGGCCTCGGCGCGCTCGGCATCGGCCAGGGCATAGTCGCCGCGGTTGAAGGCCTCCAGGTCAAAGTGCTCCTCGACCGGCTCGGCAGCCCAGACGCGCAGCTTGTTGACGGTCTCGCCGGCATAGCCCACGACGGGGATGTCATAGGGGACGGCCAGGATGTCCTGCGTGTCCACGGTGCGGTAGAACGTGCGGCCGTTCTCCTCAAAGCCCTCAACATGGCCACCAAACTTGATGGTTACGGCCTTGTCCTGACGACGGACCTCCCAGGGATAGCCGTGGGTGAGCCACTCGTCGGTGGCCTCGACCTGGCTGCCGTTGACGATCTCCTGCTTAAACAGGCCGTAGCGGTAGCGCATGCCGTTGCCGTAGCCGGCAATGCCTTCGGCTGCCATGGAATCCAGGAAGCATGCGGCCAGACGGCCCAGGCCACCGTTGCCCAGCGCCGGATCGGGCTCCTGGTTCTCGATGACGGACAGGTCAAAGCCCATGTCGTCGAGCGCCTCGGCGACCATATCGCGCACGCCAAAGTTGAGCAGGTAGTTGTCGAGCAGGCGGCCGATCAAAAACTCGATCGAGAAGTAGTACACGCGCTTTTTGCCCTCGGCGGTGACGCGGGCGTCACTCTTGGTGGCAACGGTGCGCGCCTTCTCGGCCACGAGCTTGGCCAGGGCGTTAAAGCGGTCCAGGTCGCTGGCGGCCTCGACGCTCTTGCCGCTAATGCTCATGACGGCATCGCGATAGAGCTCGGTAAACTCCTGCTTGTTGTCGAAGATCTTATTCATACGTTCCTTTCCCCCGGGGATGTTTCTCCCGGAACGGTTATGACTTGTATCCTACGTCCCGTTGGGGCGGGTAATTGCAGTGGTAACGCTTTTGTTACGCTTTCTTGCCAGATGCTTTAACAGCACCTGCCTTAGCCTTGGGAGCAGCCTTTTTATTGGCCGCCTTTTTGGCCGTGGCGGTCTTGGCGGCGGGTTTTGCAGCCTTAGCCTTCGCCTTGGCGGGAGCCTTCTTGGCAGCCGCGGGCTTGGGCTTTACCGAGGACACACGCTTGCGCGTCGCCTTCTTGGGGACCTCAACCACCGGCGGCTTGTAGCTGCTGGGGCCGCGGCGCTTAAGCACCACACCTGCCAGGCCGGGAACCTTGATCTCGATGGAGTCCATCTGCCCGTTCCAGGGATAGGGCTCGCTCGAGCAGGTGTAGGGCTCCTTGCCGGCATAGCCGCTGCCACCGAACTCGGGACGGTCAGAATCGAAGATGACCTCCCAGTCACCCTCGCGCGGCACGCCCACGCGGAAGCTCTCGTAGCTCGCCGGGTCAAAGTTGATCAGAATCACCAGGTCGTCATCGACGTCCTCGCCCTGGCGCACAAAGCTCACGATGGACTGCTTGGAGTTGTCCGCGTCGATCCAGGTAAAGCCGTCGTCGTTGTAGCCGCGCTCGTACAGGGCGGGCTCGGCGGTGTACAGGTGGTTGAGCGCCTTGATAAACGCCTGATGATGACGGTGGGTCTCGTACTCCTCGGTTAGGAACCACTGGATGGACTCGTAGTAGCGCCACTCAATAAACTGGCCGATCTCGTTGCCCATAAAGTTGAGCTTGGCGCCGGGGTGCGTCATCTGGTAGAAAGCCAGCGTGCGCAGGCCGGCAAACTGACGCCACCAGTCGCCCGGCATGCGGCCGATGAGCGAGCACTTACCGTGCACGACTTCGTCGTGGCTCAGCGGGCAAATAAAGTTTTCGGTAAAGGCGTACATGATGGAGAACGTGAGCAGCCCGTGGTTGCCGGGGCGCCACGGAAAATCGGTTTGCATGTAGTGCAGGGTGTCGTTCATCCAGCCCATGTCCCACTTGTAGTGGAAGCCCAGGCCGCCGTCCTGCGGCGGATAGGTCACGAGCGGCCACGCGGTGGACTCCTCGGCCATCATCATCACGTCAGGGAAGTGGGCCTCCACGGCGCAGTTGACCTGGCGGATAAACGCGCTGGCATCCAGGTCCTCCTCGGTTCCGTACTTGTTGAACTTCTTTTGGCCCGGATCGTCGATGCCAAAGTTGAGGTACAGCATGCTGGACACGCCATCCATGCGGATGCCGTCAACGTGGAAGTTCTCGAGCCAGTACAGCACGTTGGAGACTAGGAAGGAGCGGACCTCGCCGCGGGCGAAGTCGAACTTATGCGTGCCCCAGTTGGGGTGAATCTCGTGCTCAAACAGCATGTGGCCGTTAAAGGTGGCAAGGCCGTGGGAGTCGGCGCAGAAACCGCCGGGCACCCAGTCCATGATCACGCCAATGCCTGCCTCGTGGCACGCATCGATAAAGTGCATGAGCTGCTGCGGGTCGCCATAGCGCGACGTGGCGGCATAGTAGCCGGTCGTCTGGTATCCCCAGGAGCCATCGAAGGGATGCTCCATAAGCGGCATGACCTCGATATGCGTATAGCCCATATCGCGCACGTAGTCCACGAGCTCCACCGACAGGTCGTCGTAGGTGTAAAAATCGCCGCGCTGCGCGGGGAAGGGATCCATGGGGCCGGGGTAGTTGCCGTACTCGTCCGGCTCGCCCTGCGGTGCGTCGCCATGGCGCTTCCACGAGCCAATATGCACCTCGTAGATGTTAAGGGGCTGTGACATGTGGTTGTGGCCGGCACGGCGCTTGAGCCATGCGGCATCGTTCCACTTATAGCCGTCGAGTGTCCACAGCACGCTCGCAGTACCCGGAGGGCACTCGGCCTTAAAGGCATACGGATCGGCCTTGTAGAGCTTTTCGCCCTCGTTGGTCTCGATGAGATACTTATAGAGCTGACCTTGTTCTGCGCCAGGAATAAAGCCTTCCCAAATATCGCTCGTATGCACGGGCACCAGCGGGTTGGCTTCTTCATCCCAGTCGTTAAATTCGCCAATGACATGCACGCTCTTTACATCGGGCGCCCAAACGCAAAAGCGCCAGCCGCGCGTACGGTTCTGCGTGTCGGGGTGCGCGCCCATCTTTTCCCAGCTGCGCTCCCACGTGCCGATGCCAAATAGATAGACATCGTCCTTGGTGAGCTCCGGTGCGTGCGGGGCGGCTTTACGGGTTGCGGGCTTTTTAGCCGTTGGCTTTAGCTTTGTATCGCTCACGTTTGATCCCATCATGACGCGGCAGCGTGTTGCCTTGGTGACTAGATGCGAAAGGTCCAAAGCTGCACGAATCGAAGGGACGGCGATAGTTCTATGATTCGTTCCACCTCGCGTGCTCGGTGGAACTTTCGGCAGAAACTACGATAACACCTGTACGTTACTTTTATGAAGGAAAGTGGTTTTTGGGCGGCGTTTAATCGGTAAGCGCCATGTTTAGACCACTAGCAGAATTGCGATGGTAAAACTCTTGACAGTTTTACCAATTAGGGTTTCAAGATTGTTAGTCTGACGTTTGGTAAAACGTTTTTAACAGGATGTTTACCATTTGACATCGAAAGGTTCGTTTATGTCCCAGACCGCTGCTCCCAATGTCGCTTTTATTTTCGATTGCGACGGAACACTGGTTAATAGCACCCCCGTTTGGGCCTATGCCCAGCCCGAGTTATTGCGCCGCCACGGAGTTGACGTAACAGTCGACGATTTTGCCCAGTTTGAGCATTTGTCGCTCGAGGATGAGTGCCAGGCATACCACGACACGTGGGGCATTGGCACGAATGGCGAGGAGCTCTATCGCGAGTTGAGCGACATCTTGATCGATGGGTACTCCAAGGTGCCGCCGCGCGAGGGGCTCCTGGCATTTTTGGAGCAGGCAAAGGCGGCCGGCTTTGCCATGTGCGTCGCCACGTCCACGCCGGCCGAGCTGGTGCAGTCCGCGCTCGCTGGTGCCGGACTCGACGCATACATGGAGTTTGTTACCACGACGGGCGAGGCGGGGCGCTCCAAGCAGTTCCCCGATGTGTACGAGTTGGCGCTGCGCCGCCTGGAGGAGCGCCATGGGTGCAAGTTTGAGTGCGCTTGGGTGTTTGAGGACGCCGTTTTTGGCCTAAAGAGCTCTGGGGTCGCTGGCTTTAAGCGCGTGGGCATCTATGACCCGCACGGCCGCATGAAGCGCGACGAAGTGCGTGGCAACTGCGATATCTTTATCGACAGCTACGAGGAGCTGGATCTGGCCCGCGTGCTTTCGTTTGAGGGCTAGGCGAGGGCTGTGGTTTGCAAGGTATTAGTGGTCTGTGGTTCGCCCGTGGTGGCGAGCGCGGATCTGTTGCGTAGGCTAGCAGGGGAGTGCGACCACGTCATCGCTGTGGACCGCGGACTCGACGCGCTGCTGGGCGCGGGACTGGGCTGCGACGTATATGTGGGGGATGCCGACACGGTGAGCGACGCGGGTCGCGCGCTGGTCGATACCGCGGCCGAATTTGAAGTTGAGCGCCACGACCCCTACAAGGACTATACCGATCTGGCGCTGGCGCTCTGTTCCGTCCGCCGCCGCTGGCTGGGTGCCGAAGTGGTTGTAACCTGCGCCACTGGCGGCCGTCCTGATATGGCGCTATCCGTACTGGGGCTGCTCGCGAGTTACGAGGATGCCCCTGTCTGGATTGTCGAGGACAAGGTGGTCGCCCGCATCCTTCACGGAGGTGAGTCGTGGACCATCGAGAGCGCCGAGGACAAGACGTTCTCCATCATCGCCATTGCCCCCAATACAGAGGTAAGCGAACACGGCCTAGAGTGGGGGCTAGTCCACAGCCCCCTGGGCCTGCTAGCCGACACGGGCATCAGCAATGTCGTCAGGGGTACGGCCAAGATCCAAGTCCACACCGGCACTGCCATCGCTTACCTCTATCAATAGGCATTTAGAGTCTGACCCAAAAAAGTCCTTGCACGTCGCGCCAACTTCCCCTATAGTATCTCTTCGTCACGGGGGCGTAGCTCAGCTGGGAGAGCGCTTGACTGGCAGTCAAGAGGTCAGGGGTTCGATCCCCCCTCGTCTCCACCATCGTGAATGCAAAGTCCTTCGGAATTCCGAAGGCCTTTTTTCATGCCAAAATACCTCACGCCACAAACTCATACCCACATCAACAAAAAGTTGCACAATTTATTTCCCATGTCTGTACATAGTTTGTTGTCCTAACGCAATTACCATTGCAGCTCGCTGGTCCAGTTGGGCTTCAGGAACGCTCCCAATTATTTCCAGCACCACAATAACCTGCGCCAACGTGAACAACAACCCAAAACAACCCCCTTAAGCACGTCAAATGAACGATATGTTGTCCACCGCAGCCCAAATCAGTTTCACTAACAGCTTGTGCTAAGATACCTAACGTTACATGAGTTCAACTGTGCTCACGGCTTCAGCAAGCCACAAAGCGCAGGGTCGATCAGCATCCGGCCGTAACGGCGGTGCCAGAAACACCACGAGCTCCAATAAAGAAGTCATGCGACGTTATTTATTTGCATTGAAGTAATTCAAAGATGTAAATAGGTTTTTTGCATGCTAAAGCGTAGCAGTTCTGCAGCTGTTTACGTACAGTCCAGTCTTGTACCCGCTTGACTGGATTTCACGTAGCCAGCTGAGGTTGTTGGTGTATTTGCGATACACCAACAACCTCAGCGCTGCTTCTATACATACCGTTCGCGGTGGGGCAGAGCCACGTGCTTGTCTGACTGGGCTCAGGGTTTGAATATGGAGCGCCTTCGCGCACAAGCGCCCTGGCGAAGCCATACCCAAACCCCGTGAGCCACACGTAAGACAGCAAGGGGGTGATGCTCGTGTGGTATGTGATCCAGGTCATTAACGGTCGCGAAGACGTAATGCGCGAGCGCATCGAGCGCATGGTGCCGGCCGGCGCCATGCAGGAGCTCTTTTATCCCCAATTTCAAACCGAGATCAAGGTACACGGCGAATGGGTCAATACAACCAAGCCGCTCTTTCCCGGTTATCTTATCTGCGATACTGCAGATCCACGCACCGTGCAACAGTATCTGCTACACATGGACGACTTTGCCCGGGTGCTTGCTCAGGACGGTCAGTTTGTGCCGCTGGCAAAAGAAGAGGCTCAACTCATAAGCAGCTTTACGCATAGGGGAGACCGCGTAGTGCCCATGAGTGAGGCCCTAAAAAGACGGCGACCAGGTCGTAGTAACCGCTGGTCCGCTACTGGGCCACGAAGGCCTCATCAAAACCATTAACAGACGCAAGAGCACTGCTTATTTGGAGCTCGACCTGTGTGGCCGACGCGTGACTACGCGCGTTGGCCTTGCCGTGCTTTCAAACGAGCAACGTGCCATGCGAAGCCTCAAAAAGGCGATCACCTAGCTGCTGGCGATTGCCGCTCAAACCAAGGAGGACCTTCGGGTCGGGGACGTAGTGTTGGAAGAGAACGTGTCAGGTAAAACAGAATATATAAAGGATACGCCCGTGGATGCGGCACTGATTGATCAAGTTAGGGATTGGCGGGCAGACTCTGAAACTCCTGTTGCTACGGAATTTCCTCTCCCCGTTGAGAACCCTGCTCCGGCGCAAGGCTTCGTTGCGACAGGAAGCTATAGGGCACCTGCTGCCGATCCCAACGCTGCTGCCCCCAGATTGCCTGGAACTCGGATCATTTCATCGGTGCATGCGTTGAATCGGCGCTTTCTCTAAGATGTCGAACCCTTGATGTTTGGGTTGTGGACAACGGCTCGAGTGACTCCACGCCCGATATTCTTTCAGCTCTTGCTAAGGACGATAAAAGGCTACACGTTATCTCTGCTGGTAGAAATCTCGGTACAACGGTTTCTCGTAACTTAGTTTTGAAGCAGTTGAGCGTTGATACCGATTATATTTGCATTCTCGATTCTGATACCGTCGTGAACCAGTCGGCCTTTGAGTGTTTGGCGGCAGTGCTTTCTGATAGCTCTGTCGGGGTTGTCGGGCCCACGATGATTAACTCCTCCGGCGAGACACAGCTCTCCGGTAGGGCCTTGCCCACTTTGCCTATTAAGCTAGCGAAAGCATTTCCCTTCGGTGAATTTGCACAAAAGGCCGCTGATTTAGAGATTCCAAGTACTTCAGTTGTACGAGGCCTGCAAGACGTTGGCTATTTACTTTCGGCTTGTTGGTTTATCCCGCGAGAGACTCTCGAAGTCGTAGGTTTATTTGATGAAAAGATATTCTATGCACCCGAGGATGTCGATTGGTGCTTGAGATGTCATGAGTCAGGCCTTCGTGTCGTTCGTTGCCATGAGGCTTGCATCGTGCATGAATATCAACGGCTTTCGCATAAAAAGCTTTTTAGTAAAACTAATTTTGAGCATATTAAAGGGCTTTTTTATTACTTTGCAAAACATCGTTATCTGATTAAAGCCCCGGAGCTGCAGGAAGGCCCATTTAATGCTTAGTAAGAATCTTATTTTCTTTTGCATAAATGCCTTGGGCCGTTCTTGCCTTGGGGGGAATTTATGAAATATCTTTCACGGGTTCTCGCGTCAAACCATCGTTCTGATGGAATTCATGTCCTTTGTTATTCTGAAGCTTGGGGGCAGGGCGGTGTTGAGACGTTCCTTATGTCGATATTTCGACGTTGCCAGGGTAAGGGGTTCCATTTCACGCTTTTCTCCTGCTGGGACTGGAACCTTGCGCTAGATGCTGAACTAGAGGCATTAGGGATTGATCGTTTCACAGTTTTCCCCGACAGCAAGCCCGGGCAGGTGAAACGCCTTTGCGAGGGCTCTGCTGCTTTCGGTGCGCTAATCAACGAGATTCGTCCCGACGCCGTCTACGTTAACACCATGAACGGGATGGGCTTCCTTTATTCCGAGGTCGCACGGAAATACGGCGTTCCTGTGCGAGTGGTACACTCGCACAACTCGGCCTTCGGGTCAGGGCAGGCTGTCGTCAAGGCCGTCATGCACAGCTTCGGCAGGGTCGCGTTCGGCGGTAGCGCCACTGTTCGACTCGCCTGCTCGGCCGACGCAGGGCGCTACCTCTTCGGTGCCCACCCCTTCGAGGTCGTAAACAACGGCATCGACACTTCGCGCTTTGCCTTCGACCCTACTGCTCGCACCGAGATCCGCTCGCGTTTCGGCATTCCACAAGACACGGTACTATTCGGCAGTGTGGGTCGCATCGCAGAGGCGAAAAATCCGCTTTTCCAGTTAAGGACTTTTGCCGAGGTCTTGCGCGCCGTGCCCGGTGCTTACTACCTGATGGTGGGTGACGGCGATATGAAAGGCCAGGTTAAAGCGCTGATTCGGGAACTCGGTATCAGTGACAGAGTGGTCATGCCTGGCTACCTTCCCGACCCCGCCCCCGTTTACTCAGCCCTCGATTGTTTCCTTATGCCCTCCTTATTCGAAGGTCTTGCCATTGTGTGCATTGAGGCTCAATGCGCGGGATGCCGCATTGTGTGCTCCGAGGCTCTCCCTCCTGAGGCCCATGTATCTGATGCCGAGGCCATGCTGCCGCTTTCCGCCGGTGAGCGCGCATGGGCTGAGAAGGCAGTCGAGATGTCGTACATGGATGTTGACAGGCCTGCGTACGCTACGTCGGTGCGTGAGGCAGGCTTCGATGCCGATGACACTGCTCGAATAGTTGCTGGAGTTCTAAAAGGAGGTAAAAATGCCTAAATATTTGACCCCAAACGAAGTTAAGGCAGAGGAGCTCGCAATGCTTGTCGAGTTCGGGGACCTCTGCAAGAGGGAGGGACTCAGATACTCGCTCGCTGGCGGCACGCTACTGGGTGCGGTACGTCATAAGGGATTCATCCCTTGGGACGATGATATCGATGTGTCCATGCCACGTCCCGATTTTGATAGTCTGGTCGCATTTGCGCGCTCAGGGGCTTTGCCGAGAAACCGTTCACTTGAACCTTATTCGGGCGACTGGGAACATCCGGTTTTTCTGAAATACATTAATCGCGATATCGCTGTGGATGCCCATTACGAGAACGGGGAAGGCTTTCTCTGGATGGACGTTACTCCCGTCGAGGGGCTTCCCGCCGACGAGAAAGAGCTTGCTCGCATATACAAGCGAGCAGGGAGGCTCCAACGGATTCTCATGTTCTGCAAAGCAGACTCCAAGGAAGGAAAGACACGGCTGAAACGTGCCTTTAAGCGACTATTTGTGCCTGTTGCAAATGCTACAGGGGCTTTCGACCACTCGCTCGCCAAGCTGGACGATCTGGGAAGGGGATGCGTTTTCGGGAGCACCCCTTGGGTCGGCTGCACAGTATGGGGTCTATACGGAACGGGCGAGCGATACTCCTACTCGGGCTGGGAAGCAACTGTTCAGCTCGAATTTGAGGGACAGAGGCTTAACGCGATTTCCTGCTGGGATGCTTATCTATCGGGTCTCTACGGCGACTATATGCAGCTGCCACCCGAAGACAAGCGCATAACGCATGAGATTAAGGCATGGAGAACCAATGATTCTGAAAAATAAAGATACCTCAGTGACTGCCGTAATATTCGCCGGCGGCGTCGGGACGAGAATGCATTCGAAGGACCTTCCGAAGCAGTTCCTTCGCATACATGGCAAGCCGATTATTGCGTGGACTATAGGTGTCTTCGAAAAGACACCTTGCATCGACAATGTCGTTGTTGTGTGCAATGCCAACTGGCTCGACCACTGCCAAAGCATTATTAGCGAGTTCAGTCTGAACAAGGTAAGAGCCGTTGTCGCTGGTGGCGAGACGGGTCAGCTCTCCATCCACAACGGCCTTTTGGCCGCAGCTAAACTATCCGACCCGAAGAAGACGGTAGTTCTCATTCACGATGGCGTTCGTCCTCTCATCGATGCGGGCACCATCGAGCGCAACGTGGCCTCGGTGGAGGAGTTCGGCTCCTCCATCACATGCGTTAAGGCGAAGGAGACTATCTTGGTTAAAGCCGACGACGGAGTAGAGATTGTCCCACGTGAGAACGTGTTGCTGGCGCGTGCCCCGCAGGGATTCTGGTTGAGTGACATCCTGGCCGCACATAAAATGGCACTTGACGCTGGCGAAACTGGCTGCATCGACTCTGCAACAATGATGAAAGCGCAGGGAAATGACTTACACCTAATCGTTGGGCCCGATGAGAACAAAAAGATAACCACTCAAGACGACTACTATTCGATGCGCTCCATCCTTGATTCACGCGAGAACAACCAGCTATATGCAGAGGGGGAAGATGAATAATGAATGCATACGGGATAAACAACACCCTTGAGGCAGACTTCGCCGGAATTGATCGTGAGCTGATCGCCACCTTATCGGGTAAAGTCCTTGCCGTCTCCGGCGCCACAGGGTTCTTGGGGTCCCTGCTCGCTCGTCTCGTTATTTGGGCCAACGATGAGCTAGGATTGGGCACGAGACTAATCTTGTGTGTACGTAACGCCGCTAAACTCGACGTCGTCATGCCCGGAATTGCCGCTAGGGAGGATGTTGCTGTCGCAGTCGTCGATTTCTCCGAGCCTTGTGAGGCTCTCGGCGTAGATTTCGACTGTCTTGTCCACACTGCCGCCATTACCACTTCGAAGGTTATGATCGAGCGTCCCGCAGACGTAATTAACATTATGATCAACGGCACGAGATGGGCTCTTGACAGTGCATGCAAGAATTCGAAGTCGAAAGTACTCTTCTTATCCTCCATGGAGGCCTGCGGAAGCTTTAACGATGCCGTGGACGTATACGAGGGTACGATGGGTGCTATCGATATGGGCTCGGTGCGATCTTGCTACCCCGAGGGCAAGCGGCTCGGAGAACTGATGTGCCTTGCTTATGCAAGGCAATTTGGAATCAACGCCGTCGCTGGGCGACTCGCCCAGACTTTCGGAGCGGGGATTCTGCCGTCCGAAAGTCGCGTCTTCAAACAGTTTGCCACGAGTGCCATGGCTAGGGAGCCAATCGTGCTCCATACGGACGGAATGAGCGAAGGCAATTACGTGTATTCGACCGACGCTCTCTCAGCTATTCTTTTGCTCTTATCCAAGGGCATCGCTGGGGAGACCTACAACATTGCGAACGAGGCATGTCACTCGACGATTCGCGGCATGGCAGAGATGGTGGCAGAAAGATTCGGTGGTGACCATTGTGGAGTTGTAATCGAAGGAAAAGACTCCTCACAGTTCGGATACGCTGCACCTACGAAGATGACGCTGCGTTCGAACAAACTTCGCGCGCTTGGTTGGGAACCGAAAGTTAATTTAGAAGAATCTTATTGCAGGCTGATTGGGTTTTTGACTGATAGTAACAGCAATTGTTAGCTAATCTTATTTAACTATATATAACAGTTCTAGCAGCGTTTTCGGTTCCGGATGCCATTGGTGTCCGGATCTCTCTATTGTTTATAATTGGGATCTTGATGATAAGTACTATAAAATCCAATAAGCCCCGTGTTTTAGTTTCAGGAGTTGGGACACGTTATGGTGGCACTGAGACCGTAGTGAGCCGCTATATTGGCGCTTTGTCTGATAAATATGCTTTCGACACTATTAGCTCAAGACCATATCAACAAGTCGAGTACTCAATGGGAGACAATAGAGTCATCAATATTCCGGGGTGGAAACAAAATCCCATTGAACATATAACCCGACTTCGCCGCATATTTTACGGGCATGGTACTGAATATTGTGCTTTTTGGCATAATGCAAACTCTTATTGGAATATTGAAACAATTGAGCTTGCGGCTAAGGCGAATATTCCTGTTAGGATTTGTCATTATCATTGTTCACAAGCACTGGGTGGGCCAGCGAAAAGGCTTTCCACCTGGGCACTTAGGAAACATGTTGCGGATTTAAGCAACGTTTTACTCGCCTGTTCCCAGGAGGCTGGGAAATACGCGTTCCCTGGTCATACTTTTGACATTTTAAATAATGCTTTTGATGTTTCCTTATTTTCATATCAGGAAACAAACCGTCTTTCAGTTCGAGCTGAACTTGGTTTAAGGGATAGTTTCGTCATCGGCCATGTTGGACGGCTTTCATCAGTGAAGAATCAGATATTGTTGGTTCGTTCATTACCCGAAATTATTAAATTTAGAGCTAATGCAATGCTGGTACTAGTGGGTGAGGGCCCCTCAAAAGAATTGATCATGGAAGAGGCGCGATCTCTTGGTGTCGAAAGCCATTTGGTTCTTACGGGGCCTCGCATGGATGTAGCCTCTCTTTTGTCCGCATTTGACGTGTTTGCTTTCCCCTCGGTATTCGAAGGGCTCGGCATGGCTGCGGTTGAGGCGCAAGCAAATGGATTGCCCTGTGTGATTTCTGATCAGGTGCCTCGAGCTGTTGCCGTCTCAGACTCAGTTTGTTTTCTACCTCCAGAAAACCCCTCTTTGTGGGCTGATACGCTCTGTGCCTTTGATCGTTCTTCCTTTTGCCCCAAACCATATTTAATAAATAGATTCGATATCAATAAAGAGTCATTAAAACTTGCGGAATATTTCAAAGGCTCCAAGCCCGGATTCGGTGACTAGGAAACATCATCATCCTTAGACCTTCTTGCATTAGAACTAAGCGGCAAATTAAATAATTTTGCATCGCATATTATGCCGGACTGTAATTTGAGCAGTTCTTTTTGAAACAGGTGATTTAGATTGTCAAGGTTAAAGGTCGATGAAGCTCTTTATTACTTTGCATTTGCCATCTTCTCTATTCAATGCGCAATCGAACGTACGACATTTACTGAGATTCTTTTCATCCCAATAGATGAATTTACTTCACTTACTCAGGCTCTCATAGTATTCTCTCTTATCTCGAAATACATCATGCAGAGAGCATCATTTAAATGTTGGGCATTCTCGTTAGCAATTGTTCTTATAAGCTTCATTTCCTGGCGTCAATCGGGTGAAAGCTCGTTATTTTGGGCTTCTATATTTATAGTCTGTGCAAACAACGTAAGGATCCGACCCCTTGCAAAAATTGCATTAACCGTATCCTTTGCTACTCTTATTATCACAATATTATCTGCCGGTTTCGGAGTTATCGAGAATAAAGTATTTGTTCGCGGTGGAATCACTCGATATGCCCTGGGATTTAACCATCCGAATGCATTAGGCCTATATCTCTTTAATGCCTGCGTTGCTTTTTCCGCGCTTCGCTTCGGCAAGAATCCTGTACCCGATTTCGGTTTAATTGCTGTTTCTATTTTAATCAATTTAACTTTTGCCGACTCACGAACTTCTGCACTCCTCTTAGTTTTACTGGCAATATTCTTGACCATATTTTTCTTTGTGAGAACAGACAGATTGCGTAAAAAGGTATTAACCTATTTCCTTGTGGCAGTATTTATAGTTATTATCGTAAGTGCATACTTAATGATTGCCTATGATCCTTCCAATCCCATTCAATTTGAACTTAATAAACTGCTTTCTGGTAGGCTGAGACTTGCAAATGGTTATTTCGAAATGCAACCGATTACTTTGTTTGGATCAGATTTCTCCGGCTTACCACCAATCTATTGGGAGAATGGCGTTCCGTCTGCATTCGTTGTGGACAACGCTTGGTGCCACCTATTGCTTAGGTTTGGCTTGATACCAGCATTCTGTTTTTTGTTCGGATATATCGCTATCTTAATCAAGGCTGTACGTCAAGGTTGGTGGAATTCAATCTTCTTCGGGCTTGTCCTGATGAGCATTTATGGACTGTGTGAAACGCTTGGTATCCATTTCGAATGCAATTATTTCTTATTCGCTGTTGGAGCTGAACTACTCTATACAAACGTTTTTATGAGCGAAAAGTCATCAGCGACGGGCCGTTCGTATTCATATTTCGAGATTGGTAACGATTGTGTCTAGCATCAATACCCGCAAGTCGGACATTGTTTGGAATTATATTGGAACGATTGTTTCGATGGCGAGCGGCTTCGTACTTCTCCCGCTGCTCATGCATTTCCTTTCTAGCTCTGAACTTGGCCTTTGGTATGTGTATGTAGCATTATCCAACTTTGCCATGCTATTTGAGTTTGGCTTCAACCCAACTTTTGCTCGAAACATAGTCTATGTGATTAGCGGAGCACGACATTTATCCATTGAAGGCTGCGACATAAAATCAGTTCAAGAGGGTATCGACTGGCATCTCCTGAACACTGTAATAAAGGCTTCAAAAGTTATATATGCAATACTCGCTGTTGTAGTTTTAGCTCTGCTCTCGACGATAGGCTCTCTGTACATATCGTTTGTGGCTTCTGGAATGGGTTCGATCGATATTTGGGTCTCCTGGGGTCTATTTTGCGCATCAGTTTTTCTTAACCTTTATTTTCTATGGTCGATTACTGTTCTTCGCGGATACGGTGATATAGCTGGCGAGAATAAGGCAGTCGTTATCGGAAGAGCGGCTCAGCTTTCCGTTAGCGCCATACTGCTGCTATTGGGTTACGGTCTTGTTGGCGCAGCAATCGGATATCTTGCTAACGCTATACTGCTTAGGCTTTCTGCTGTAGTCATGCTCAGGAAGCATAAGGAGATCGAGAAGGGGAGACATACAGACACGATGCCGGTAGAGGCATCGTCGATCCGTGAAATTTTCCTTACTATTTTCCATGTAGCATGGCGAGATGGCCTCGTGCAACTTGCGGTATACGCCTCGACCCAAGCCATGAGCATTCTAAGTTCGATTTTTCTTGGGCTAGCCGAGACGGGTACATATTCAATCCTTCTTCAGTTTGCAAACGCCATTTATAATTTTGCATCAACGTATCCAAAGTCTTTCTTTCCGGCGATGCAATCTGCTTTCGCAGGGGGAGACATGGAGAGGCAGAGAGAATATGTCTCCACAGGCATCGTAGGCTACTGGGGTCTTTTCGCTATCGGGACTGCTGGTGTTTACATTTTCGTTCTTCCCCTGCTACCCCTCTTTAAGCCCAACGTTTCCGTTGATTACGGTCTATTTCTGGGCATGTGTCTCTACCTCGCGCTGCTTCAGCAGCATTCAATCTTCTGCAATTACATAATAAGCATGAATGAAATACCGTATATGTGGGGCTACATCGCTGCGGCGGCACTCGGCACCGTGCTTGTTTGCCTTATGTGCGGTGTCTTCGATATGGGCGCTTGGGGAATTGTTCTGGGTCAGGCCTTCTCCCAAATTGTTTACAACAATTGGAAGTGGCCTATGTATCTTTGCAATAAATTAAATATGACTTACCGTGGTATCGTTGTTGAAGGCATTCGCAACTGGAAGGGAAAGCTCACGCGGAACAGACGGTAGCCGCATCTCGCCTCATTGTGATTTGCCTATCGTTGAGGTACATAACTCAAGGCATTAGCCGGTATTCAAATAACTTTATTAACCAGCCTTAAACTAGGGTCTAGTTTGCGACCGTACAGAATAAGATTTGCGATTCATGATAGGTGCGCAATACGGCTAACTTCACATCAAGCGTTCTGCCAATTTCTCGAAAGCACCCATTTGGTTTGAGTAAGAAGTTTAAGCGAGTTTCTTATTTAATCAACAGCAAGCCCGTTAAGCCGTGCCCCGAAAATTGCTTTGTCTTAGGTACAAGAAATATCCGAATAATTAATTTAATTAAGGAAGAATGGATATAACTGTGGCTTCGACTCATAAAACAGCTAAGGTTAACTATCCAAATTTGGATCTTATGAAGTTCTTTCTGGCTTTGCTTGTTGTTGAGATTCACACAAGGCCTTGAAGTGCTTTTATTTTGCAGAAACGGTGATTGAAGGGATTGATGTGCTGGCCGTACCCCTCTTTTTTCTCGCGTCCGGCTTTCTTTGTTTTCGAGATCTTAACTATGCATCTTTTGGCGTTGCCATTTCCGCTGGCACTGAACGCGTCCGCAATACCATTATTAAATTAATGCGCTTGTATTTGATATGGACTCTTCTCTATCTTCCCCTCACCATCTTCGGCAATGTGCTTCTCGGTAAAAACCTTCTTCATGGTTCTTTATCCTTCATCCGGGGAACTTTGTTCGTTGGGGAGAATTATTATTCGTGGCCTTTATGGTATTTGCTGGCGAGCATCGTTGGTTTCACTCTTGTCTTTATTTGCCTTCATAGGGGATGGCGGTTTAAGCACATAATTCCGTTTTCCTTAATCTTATTACTCCTTGGCTTCGGTATTACTTACGTGCAGGGTTGGGATGGCGCTCCGGTGTATTTAGCGGTTCCGATTAGGATTTATTGTCGCGTGTTCGGTAGTTCCCGCAACGGTCTGTTTGAAGGGTTTTTCTATATTGCTGTGGGTGCAGCACTTGGTTTGAAATGGGATCAACTGAACAGAATCCCATTGTTACTTGAATTTGCAGTTGTTGCGCTTGGGCTCGCTGGCACCTATTTGGTGAGCAACGACGCGCATCTGCCATTCTGCGCAATTGCAAGCATTGGTTTGTTTTTACTATCAGTCCGCAGGTACGGCATGAACTTAAATTCCTGTTCGCTAGCGCGCCATATGAGCACAATTATTTACCTTGTGCATATGTATTTCGTTGTCGTGTTTGTCTACGGAATCTGCAGACAATCAAATCCAGATCTGTATGCGAGTAACGTAAATCGTCCGTTGTTGTTTCTTTTTACTCTGAGCGGTTCAATTATAGTTTCTACCTTAGTAATCGGCGTTTCAAAGAGGATGCCGATAATTAAAACGGCCTTTGGAATTTAATTAGGGTATCTCTCATGCTTCCTCCGCCCGTAGGAAACAGGCGAGCACTTATCTCTTATGAATTCACTTGGCTGGTACCTACAAAGCTGCTCGCGTAATGCCGTTTCCCAATCAAGTTAATACGAGCGAAGCGCAAGCCGCTATGTAGATTGCCCCCCCCAGCAACGAAGTTCCTAAACTCGAGTGCTTCGTTGCTGGGGGGCAATTTTTTATTTTCTTTATGAAGACCGAGAAAGGGATGCTAAACCCCAGGTAGTCGTATGGCGCTGTAAATGCTGTGACAATTCTCCGTCCAGACGTTAGAGGTCCATTTACCTCGATTTATATCGCGACTAAGCTAGAATTTTACCGATCTTTAGCGAAAACGGCAAAAGCCAGGAACATATCTGCCCTTGCGGACCGGGTCTCTTGGTCGTCACTGCACATTCGCGCGCCGCATCCTAGCGAAGCTCACTCAAACTCAATTCTCAAGGCGAAGACATACGTTGCGGTAACTATTAGAGAAAATAGCCCATAGGCATCAATGCTCATCCCAGGACGCGTAGAGGTGCACGGTTCCCGACCAGGCGCTCCAGCCGGTCTCCC
>OGCQ01001548.1_pt1 | contig 27477 bp, 30 predicted proteins | sample 1570161 | NCBI WGS metagenome assembly OGCQ01 (sample SAMEA4384402, study PRJEB24528) | human gut metagenome
TTGTGGAGACCAAGAACATCGTAAAGACTGCAGATGGAGCAGAGGCAGACGGTGTGGTTGTTGATGTGAATTCTTTGGTTTCCATGAATATGTGGGGGCTGACTCCTGATTTCCTGGATGTGCTGGAAGAAGGTTTCAAAGAGTTCTTCGAGAAAGAAGTCCCGGGCAATCCTCTGAAAGCCGAGTATCTGATCCCTATCTTTATCGGTGAATTGTTGGAGCAGGGAAAGATGTCTGTCAAAGTATTGAAAACAAACGATATCTGGTACGGCATGACCTATCACGAGGATGTAGCAGCAGTAAAGGATAGCTTTAAAAAGATGCTGGAGAACGGTGTGTACAAGGCTGACCTGTTCAGTGATCTGTAAACAGTGATGAAAGAAACGATTGATTTACTCGGAAAGATCCTCACAAATATCCTAACCGCTCTCTATGAGCCGTTTGGATTCTCGCTTCTTCTTTCCTTCCTGGCCATGTTTTTCTATCTTTATGTTTATGAATCTATTGGAGCAGGAAAAGGCTGGAAGATTGCCATAATGACATGGTATCAGAAATTCAAGGAGAGTGTGTTCTTTCGGGAACTATTCTTCCTGGCCTTTGTGACTTCACTTATTCTGTTCCGAACCCTGTTAAACCGTCAGCTGTGGATGAATCCTTTATCCGATGTCATGGGCGGTTGGGGCATCTGGGAGACAGTGAACGGCGAACAGAAGTTGACCACCGAGTGCATCGAGAACGTGATCATGATGGTACCGTTTTCAGCGGTAGTGATGTGGACATTCGAAGAAAAGATAGGAAACAGCTGGAAGAAGATACTGTGGCAAAGCGGAAGGATAGCGTTCAGCTTTTCAGTAAGCATTGAGATGCTACAATTATTGCTTCGCTTGGGTACGTTCCAGCTATCGGACATCTTCTATAACACAGTCGGCGGAGTGATAGGCGGCGTGTGTTACTGTGGAATAAAGAAGTTATACAGAAGATGAAAAGAAGATTGACCGAAGGATTCCAAAGGGCGAGCGGAAAGCCCTTTGGTTGGCAAAATATGAGAGTGGTAAAAAAGGCGGGATAAAATGGCTGAAATTGTGGAACACATTACGGATGCGAGAAGCGACGGAACAATCAATGTGTATGCAGTTCGCTACAATCAGCGAGGGAGATCTGATAATGTAGCTATAGCTCTTCCTGGAAATCCAAGTTTCGATTTTCGCCATGATTTCTGCGAAAATATTATCTGTTATAAAGATGCACATGAAAGGGCTTTCAACCCGACTTCAAATGGATTGGAAGACGATACGTATGAATACGTTCCACTCGAAAATGTTCGTGAAAAGTGGAACGAGATAATGAACTTAATAGACGTGGCACTTGACTACCACGGTACGGAAAATCGGAGAAAAGTTGCATACTCAAATCTCTATATAGGCGCATTGGTTTATAACAACCAGACGTACTATTTGTGTGCAAAACAAGGAAACAGCTCAGATAGGCTGTTGCAAGGAAAATGCGTTTTACTGAATCATCAGGACGAACTCGTCAAAGCGAACCCTGAGGAAGTATTCCTTATGAGCAGCTATGTCGGATTTATGATTGATCCTCTAGAAGATAAGGTTTTGATATTTGATAAAAAGGCGTTTCAGGCTGTGTTTATGTATGATGACTATCAGAAAGAGGACGTCCAGAGAAAGATATCAATTGTTGATCAGTGGAGCTTTCTTGAATCGACAAATGTAATAAAAGAAAGATGTGCCCAGAAAAATGTATACCGAAATCTGGCCAGGATTTTTGCTGATCAGGAGTACATGGAGCAAATCCAAAGAACAACGCCGGCTCAATTGAAGAATAATCTGTTGACCAACAGCCCTCAAAACTTTAAAGAGGATGACTTCCAGGGTGAACAGCTGATTGTCACGACAAGGAATCTCAACATTGTGATGAAAATGCTGGCCAAGGGATTTAAATTCAACTTCTTTACGAACAATGCTGAACAACAATGAGAGATTTAATAGAAGGAATTGGCTATTATTTGAGCTGCATGATTCTATTTAATGGAATTTATGGTCTGAAAATTGTAGCCAAGGGAACTGTGTTTGCGAATTCGTGTACGAAAGAGAACATGGCCGGGATCACTACGCTTGCCTTAGCAGCGTTACTTGTAGTGATAGGTGTGTTCTTTACAGCACAAATCCTTACAACGGATGATTTCGAAACAAATAGTATTGCGACGGGAAAGCAGTTTAAAGTGACCACGGTGAAAGACTTGACGGGTGAAAACTACTTTGCCAATTTCTCGCTGATAGTGCTGACAGGCCTTTCTCTTTCTGACACTCCCGGTTTGGGGGATCTGATGATTTTTCTTCTGATTGAAGCGGCGTTGGGAATCATCTACATAAAAAAGAAAATGTTCTATATGAATCCAGTGCTTTCCCTTCTGGACTATAGCATCTATGAATGCACGGGCATCGATGCAATTACAAAAAAAGAGTATCTAGGAACATTTTACTTTTTGATAAAGGGAAAGTCAATATCCAATAAAAGCGTAATAAAATATAAAAACATTAACAGTCATGTGATTCGACTTAATCAATATAGTGGAGGAAACTCCAATTGACTGCTAATAGCCATGTGTACACATGGCTGCGCTGCTCAGATGTGCTGCCTCTTCGTGGCGAGCAGCAGGCAACGAGATCCTGTCTCGGCTAAAGCATGATTTTTGAAGCGAAAGGAGATTCAAGCAAGAGCCATACTTGGAAAAGAATGGCATAGCAGAATGATCTAAAACCCAATGAACGACTTCGGCCCGAAGCGCCCGATGCCGGAAGATGCACTGTGTGAATCGACTGACACCGTAAAAGCGAAGCGCGGCCGACCGAAGAAAAAGCCTGATTATGACCGGGAGAAAGAAATCGAAGCGCTGCAGCAGAAGGTAATCGATCTCTTCGGTGAACCTTTCGATGATCGAGTGGAACGTTCAGAAGCAGCTCCAAGTATCCGGGAAATCGCAAAGGCATTGGATACGACCCCTCTGACGGTTCGGAAGATGCTGATCACTGCGGGATATTATAGTACGAAACACAGCCGAGAAGTACAGGAACTGTACGAACAAGGGTGTACGATCCAGGAGATCATGGAACAGACTGGGTTGAAAAGAGCTTCTGTACATGGCTATCTGCCATATACAAAAGGAAACTATAATTTGCCCGAGCTGCCGCTGAATGCCGAGCGTAGACGAGTCTATCGGAGAAGGATTGCTGTCTGCGAGCGACTTATGCAGGAAATCAATTCGCCGAATGCGGAGGAGTGTCTGTGGGATGCGATCGTGGCGTTTGCCGGATATCCGTTTGTGACGGAGAAAGGCTTGCCCCTGAAGTACACTGTAGAAGGCGGAGAGATATTCTTCAATCGAAAGGAAAAGAGCGTGACGCGGGCAACCGTGATGAGAGCGTTCCATCAGGCAAGAACGATTCAGGAATCAGAGGGCTGCGTGAGCGGCCCCAAAAAGCTGGGAACTTTTGGCGCGAGTTATCTGTACCCAGTATTTCTTCGGATTGGCGTGTGCTCAAAAAAATCTGAAATTTTTTGAAAAACGGATTTGTGGGCATAAATTGGATTTTAGCATACATGGCTAGATAGGCATGAAATATAATGAAAAGTTTTGAGCTGTCTTGAGCAGTCTTGAAATAGATAAAAATCATGAAGGAGAGAAAGAAAATGAGGTTGGATGAAAAAGACATGCAGCCAAAATCACTGAAGGGAAAGACCTTTGGAAAAACGATTCAAGAATACCGGTTGAGGAATGGCTGGACGCAGGATGAACTGTCGTGGTGAACAGGTATCAACAGAACCCACATTGGCCGGATTGAACGGGATGAGTGTGTCCCAACGGTTTCAACGATTGAACGTCTTGAGGATGCATTCCGGCTTCCGAGACTCACACTCCTGGAACTCAAGCAAAAGGCCGTTGCGAAGCTTAGCATCAGTTCTGAAACAGAGGCGGAAGTTGGTATGGCATTCCGCGATTTGGAACAGCAGCTCATTATGAACATGACAGAAACAGAGCTGAAGCATGTCAGCAGTGCCATCAATGCCTTTACAGATCTCATCAAAAAGTAGGATGTGTGGTCTATTTCAAAAGTATTTTTAGATAATGGGCTAGATGCACCGAGATACGGCATTCATGCGGTTGAGGGTTCATGTCAGCGGCGGTACAATTAGATTGGATAATAAATAGGTGCATTTTCAGCGTATCAGGAGGCAGTACATATGGATCAGGCGACAAACATGGAAACACAGCTTGCAGAGCTAATTTTGCAGGAACCTGCCCTTGCGCAAAGCGGCTCCAATGTGCTGCGTCGTCACATCAAGGAAAATCCCAAGAAAGCAAGCCTTGCCCGTCACCGCCTATGGCTGGACAGCATCCCGCATGAATATCCCATGCCATATACGCCATATAGGATCGGGGTGTACATCCGATATTTCAATCAGACCCGGCATGAGAACTATTTGGAAAAGCACATCTATCAGTATATGGACGATATTGCCCTGTGCCCGCAGTGGACGCTGGTGGATTTCTATGTGGACAGGGGAATGACCGCCCCGCACATGGAGTACTCCAAAGAGTGGTGCCGTCTGCTGGAGGATTGCTTCACTGGCAAGGTGAATCTCATCGTGACGCAGAAGGTCAGCAATGTGTCCAGTGATTGGAAAGAGATGTCCTTTATGGCCCGGATGCTGGCGGCACAGGAGCATCCTGTGGGAATCTACTTTATTTCTGAGGACATTTTTACGCTGGCCTCGTATTACCAGCCTGATCTGCGGGATATGGGGTTGTTACCGGAGGGATGGCAGACTCTCCCGGTGGATGAACTGGACGAGCCGATGCTTTCGACCCTGCCGAAGCCTGCCATGCAGGAACAGGCAGAGCAGCTGAGCCTTGTCGAAGAAACGGATGCAATGGAGTGAAGCAAGTGGAAAAGACAGAACTGACCAATGCCCAAAAACAGAATCGGGTTCGGCAGCGCATCTCGCAGGCCTCGATTGATCCGGATAAATACGAGTACATCCCGGCGAAGGAGCAGAACGACCATGTGAAGGCCGACCAGTATCAGCGTGTCGCCATCTACGCCCGTGTCTCCACAGACAACCCCATGCAGACCACGTCCTTTGAACTGCAGCAGAAGTATTACGAGGAACTGGTGGCACAGCATCCTCAGTGGGTGCTGGTGAAGATCTACGCAGACGAAGGAAAATCCGGCACCACCATGCAGCATCGGGATGGGTTTAATGAGATGCTGGCAGATGCGGATGCCGGAAAAATCGACCTTATCATTGTAAAGAATATCTCTCGCTTTGCCCGTAATGTGGTGGACTGCCTGAGCATTATCCGCAAGCTGTCCGAGAAGAAGATTGGTGTGCTGTTCGAGTCAGAAGCAATTTACTCCCTGAACGATGATTCTCATATGGCACTGTCCTTTCAGGCCACCATTGCAGAGCAGGAATCCCGTACCCGAAGCAGGAGTATGGAAACTTCCCTGCGGATGCGGCTGGATCACGGATTGCCCCTGACCCCGGAGCTGCTGGGTTTTATGAAGAATCAGGACGGCAAGCTCGTCGTCAACCCGGAGACCTACAAGATCCCCAAACTCATGTTCTATATGTACCTATACGGATATTCCACCCAGCAGATCGCAGACACCCTCACGAAGCTCAGCAAGCGGACGTATCTGGGTAATCTGAAGTGGACGGCCTCCGGGGTGGCTGCCAGTATGAGGAACGAGCGGTATTGCGGAGATGTGCTGACCCGCAAGCGGTTCACCAAGTTTGCAGCGGATGTCCACGATCAGAAGTCTTTCAAAAACCGGGGAGAAAAGCCCCAGAGCCATTACAGGGATGACCATGAAGCCATCATCGACCGGAACGACTTTCTGGCAGTCCAGCGCATCATGAACAATGCCAGGTTCGGCGGTACGTCCTTGCTGCCGGAACTGCAGGTCATCCCGGACGGGCTGTTGAAAGGCTTTGTCATTGTCCATCCCAAGTGGGGCAGCTTCACCAAGGAGGATTACATCGCCGTTTGCAGGAGCGTGGACAGCAATCCGGCAGAGGAAAGCCGGTTAGAGGTTCGGGAGGGTTCCTTTGACCTGACCGGATATGAGGTGGCAGACTTCAAGCTGTTTAGTGACCAGAGCGTCCCTGCCATCATGCTTCACAAGGATAGCATTGCTTTCAGTGTGGCAGGCATCCGGGAGATGGACCTAAAAGATAATTATGTAGAACTGCTGGTGCATCCGCTGCGGAAAGAAATCGCCGTGCGCCCCACCAATAAGGATAACCGCTGTGCTATCCAGTGGGCAAACGGTGTCCGGGGCAATCGTCATTCCCGCTCAGTAGCAGCCAAGGCCTATATCCAGACCTTGTATCAGATCTTCGGCTGGGAGCAGGATAACAACTATAAGCTCTATGGCCGCATCTACCGGGATGGGCAGGATGCCGCCTGCATCTATGCCGGAACCAACGCCAGCGTGTACATCAAAAATAACGAGGTTACTGTGGAGGATGCCACCGGCCAGAACATCAGCCGGCAGGGCAAGCGTATCCGTGGTGTAGTGGGGAACTTCGGGCAGGGTGTCGGCAATGGGTACTATGTAGAAAAGAGTATGACCGAGCTTCGGAACCTGACCCGACAGGAGTGGCAGACCCGGCTGGCCGGACAGATGGTCAGCACCGGAACGGAGCTTCAGGTCACATCGTATGATGAATTGCGCAGCTTCATTCAGGAAGAACTGGGGGAGCTGTTTGAGGAGGACGTACAGAAATGATGGAAGAGGATGCACAGATGAGCTTGCTGCCGGATGCAGTTGCGGCGACGCAGATGACGATGACAGATGAAGAAGAAATCGACCTTAGTGAATATGAAATCGTCCGCCCGGAATTTTTCGCCCATATCAAGGAACCGGCCTTGACGGTGAATGTGGACAAGATCGGCGTGAACACCGCCTGTGTTCGCCTGATGCCGGATGTGGAATATGTGCAGATCCTCGTCAACCGAAAAGAGAAGAAACTCCTGCTCAAGCCCTGCGATGAAATTGAGATCACCGGATATCGCTGGGGTAAAACAAAAGAAGGAAAACGATACCCAACCCAGCGGACAGGGGAACTTTTTGTCCTGACGATTTGTGAACTCATGGACTGGAACCCTGATTATCGGTATAAGGTGCTGGGCAAAATGGTGCAGGCCAATGGAACGTCTCTGATCGCCTTTGACCTCACGTCCAGCGAATGTTTCCCCAAGGTGGTCAACCGGGACGGTAAGAAGATCAGCAGCCGCCAGTCCATCTTTGCAGAACAGTGGAGCGGCAAGTTTGGTCCCACCTATTCCGAGAGCCGCCGTTCTCTGGAGGTCAAGACCTTTGATAACTACACGGTCATCACGGTAAACGGGAAGAAAACCGAAGTACATCCACAGGCACAGTCGCAGCAGCAGGGAAGCATGGGTGATCCCTTATGAAACAGGAAAACGAGCTTGGCTTGCGCATCAGTGCCAAGTACAATCGCATCTATGTCCACCGGACAACGCTGAAAGCCATCGGGAACCCGGAATTCGTGTCGCTAGGCATCCATCCGAAAAGTAAAAAGCTGGTGGTACTGGCGGCAGAAGAATGTGACAAGGAGGCCATGCGCGTCCGGTATACAGAGGACAATATGTTCTGCATTTACAGTAAGGTGCTGTTGGACGGCATCTGTACGGTGGCACCGCAAATCGGCGCGCAGGATTCCTGCCTGCTGCATGGAAGGCTGCTGAAGGAACAGAATGCGGCCGCATTTGACATGAACGATATCGAAATCATCATGGAAGCGGAATGAGGGAGAACACATGAAACAGGTCTGGCAAATCGACCCGGAGTTCAGGCGGCTGAGTGTCCCGCTATCTCCGGAGGAGGAAAACAGGCTGGAGAGTAGCCTGCTCCGTGAAGGCTGCAAGGAGCCCATTGCGGTGTGGCACGGCTGCATTCTGGATGGGCATAAACGGTATGAAATTTGTAGCTACGAAGAGATGGACTACAAAACAGTAGAAATGAATTTTGTCTCCAGAGAGGATGCCATTATCTGGATATGCAAAAAACGAGTTAAGGAATCTTCTGCGAACAAAACCATTTATAAGTACCTTGTAGGGAAATGGTATAACGCAGAGAAAACAAGGATTCACGCAAAACAAAAAGAAAAACGAAGAAAAAGTCTGGATTTAGCAATCAAGCAAAAAGGAGAGGAAGGACAGCTGGTAAGCATTCCAGTTAATCGTATATCCAAAGTAATAGCAGTGCAGATTTCAATGTCGTATAATTCAGTAGAGTCGTATGGTATGTTGGCAAAATTTCTGGATGAGATTTCAGAAAAGGATGAAGTCTTTTTTACGGCACTTGTTGAGAACAAAATCGTTATTTCCTTTGAAAAACTGCGGAAGTTTGCACAAATGGATGAAACAAAGCTAATTGGTATCAGGAGAAAAATGCTGCGGGAAAAAGACGTGAAAATGCGTCAGCGAAAGCCAAGACAGCAATCAACAGACGACTCATCCGGAAAAACGCAGCAAGAGCAGACCGCACCGCTGGAAATGGGCATCAAGGAGATGCCAGTGTTTGACCCGGACATGGAATTCCGTGGACTGGCGCTGACCATCCCCACATGGATGAATGCCATTGCGCGTACCCGGGCAAAGACAGATATCGATTTGGTATCCGAACCGACCAAGGCGCAGCTTGCCATGATCCTGCGCAGACTGGAAGAACAGATCACGCAGACGCTGGAGGTAATTGAAACATGATTCCTGGAGATATGTTGACAGAAGCGCAGCGGCGCTGCATCCCGGATGTGTCCTTTGAACTGATCCCCATCCGAAATCTGGTTTCCAATCAGGAGTACCAGCGCCCGCTGTCCGAAAATCATATTCGAAAAGCACTGGAAGAATTTGACGTCTACCAGATCAATCCGGTGAAAGTGAGCCGCCGGGATGGCATCAACTATGTGTTTGACGGTCAGCACACTATTGAAATCATCGCCAGTGAGTCCGGCTCCCGTGATACCCCGGTGTGGTGCATGATCTACGATGACCTGAAATATAAGGAAGAAGCCCATATCTTTGCCGACCAGCAAAAGCACGTCAAGGCGCTGTCCTCTTTCGAGACCTTCAAGGCACACATTGAAGCGGATGACCCCAAACAGAAGATGATCGAGGCCATTGTGCAGTCCTACGGGCTGGCAATCACCTCAACCAAAGCGAAAAACAGCATCAGTGCAGTATCTACACTGGAACGCATCTATGACAAATACGGGCAGGCTGTTCTGGATACGACCCTTCGGCTTGCAATCGCTACATGGGAAGGTGAAAACAACTCTCTTTCCGGCAGTATCCTGATGGGCATTGCCCGCATCGTTGTGGCGTATGGGGATTCCTTAAAAGAGGATGTATTCAAAGACCATGTTGGCCGAGTGTCGGTGAAGGCGATTATCCGTGCGGCAAAAGAACGCCGCCCCGGTGCGCTGGGTTATTCTGAAGCCATGATTATCGAATACAACAAGAAAAGCAAGTTCCGACTTTCGTTGAAAACACTCTACGGCGGAAAACAGACCTCGGACGAGGACGAATTTGGAGAAGAATAATGTAAAAAAATGGCTTCCAGTGCCGCTCGTGCAGGGAAAGGAGCAGAAGATAGGATGTCTGGCTATAACGAAATTGGTGCGATGAATTTCGCAGAAGGCTTTTTACTAGCCGGTGGACAAGCAGATATACTGCGCAAAATAATTGTAAAAGAGTATGATCTGGACGAAGCAACCGCTAACTGGCACATTGAGCAGGCACGGCAATGGGCGGTGCGGGCAAGGAAGGCGTTGAATTGCGCAAACGGTGAGAAATGAAAACCGATAAGTTTATGTACCTGCTAACGATGACAGAAGATGAATTTGTAGAGAACATAGGAAAGGAAGATTTCTTCCGCAGATTCGGAAACCCTGCGGTAATCCGTACGCAAGCAGGGGAAGGGTACATCGTGCTGAGCGCCGAATTATACGATCGAATGGCAGAACTATGTGGCTTTCCGGGAACAAAGGAGTTGATTGAGCGTGAACCGAGAACTTGATGGCTGCTATTTCCGTATTGTGCGGGACGGCGTGGGGCGGTCGGTGTGCTTTACCGATCTGACAAAGGAAGAGCGCGACATACTGTTGGCAGAAAAGGACACGCAATTCCTGAAAAATCTATGCTGCTATCTGGCAGATCGAATCCAAGAACTAGGGGATGTCATCGAGGAGCAATCCCGGCAGCTTCTCATGGATGATCTTGCAATAGGGCGGATATCTGGCGAGGAAAATGCTTGGATTCCAGCAGAAGATGTGCGGCAACATTTTACGGAAAGAATATGACGTTGTATGGAAAGAAGGCTGACGGATGAACGCATTTGATGTGGATTACTGGATCGGTGTCATGTGCAAATACAGCTGGACGCCGCGAACTTTGGATGAAAAAAGTCAGCATGCCCTGATGTACTTATTCCACCTGACCGACCAGATTGCATCTGTCGGCCGGGATAACCGCCGTGAGTTCTGGTTAACAGCAAGGCGTGGCAGTATCGAGGAATTTCGGCCGTATTACGATGAAGATGCTACCGAAGAAGAACTTGCGGAAGCCATGCAGGAGCAATATCCAAAAGAAGAATACTGGTACAAATTCGTATCTGTGCAGCACACAAATTGTCGAAAAGAGGAGTTTTTTGGCGTTCTTCTGAACGGCAAGCCGGTTTTGAGCTTGAATGATCCATGTGAGGATAAAAATCCGTTCAATGCAATCGAACTGATCGACTGGCTGATTCAAATGGCAAGTGGTGTTCTTGAAAAGCTGCGCGCTGGCACTTATAATACTGAGATTCAGGAAAAGCTGCCGGATGACTATAAATACGGTGTGATCTCCCGGAAGGATTACTGGGATATTTACCCAGAAGACCGTACTGACTATCGCGGCGCATTTAAAGAGTGGCAGATTAAAGACTTCCTGCGTTGCAAAGATGAGTTTTCGACGGCTTATATCCCAGAGAACTGTCTGCGGCACATGACTTCCCGTGATTTTTATGAGGCCTGCGCAGTGTGCTATAAAGCCGTTCGGATGGAACAGCGGGTGCATTTTCCTTTCAAGGACTCCAAGGAGGAACACCTGCGGTATAATGGCACAACGCCGAAAGAGCTGTATTATATGTTCGCGGACGGTCGGGATGATGGTCTGTCCTGCGTGCCATTGGATGATGCCGCCGCATTTGCCGAATGGCGCAATCAAAAAGGGCCATACTATGAATTCAACGGGCATCATCCATGGGAAATCCTACCGTCCGGCTCCGTAGAATATAGCATGCACCTGCAGGTTATGAAATCGTCAAATGGATTTTATTACGGTCTCTCCGGCAGCACTTATCATCGTAGCAAAGATACGATTCACGGCTACCTTGCCATGCGCAAAGTGGGATTGCCGATAAAAATCTACGATGGGCTGAAGATGGCGGCACGATTTGAAGAAACTGATATGATCGGCATTGTGCCGCAGGGCAGGTCAACTTCCTATGTTGATCGTATTATGCAGTACGAAATTACGGATGCCGTACATTTGTCCGATGACGAGAAATCGGAGCAGGTTGCAGCCAAAACCATCTGGCAGCCAGAAATAGAATGCAAACTTCTGTAAGGGAGAAAACTGTAATGAGTGATATGCTGATAGATATTCAATATGATCCAGAACAGAATAATTACATTTACAGCTTCCGGATGTCCGAGCAGAAAAAGCATGATTTGGAAAAACGGCTGCAAAGCTACGGCGCAACGCTGGAAGAAGCAATACCCCATTATTTGCAGGCTGTTATGAATCGGAAAGTTAAAAACACTTAGCCATAAATAAAAATGTCTCTCCATGGGACACATCGAAAACGAGAGGTGTGGGGGAGTCCTATCCCTATTATTATATATGTTAGAATTGAAAATTGTAAGGCGGTGAGCACATGATTTATATCACAGGGGATACCCACGGAGACTTCCGAAATGTAGCGCGGTTCTGTGAAAAAATGCAGACCAGCAAAGACGATGTTCTGATCATTCTGGGTGATGCAGGCATCAACTATTATGGCCCCGAACAGGACAAGCGGAAGAAAAAGTATCTGGAATCGCTGCCCATTACGATTTTTGCAATCCATGGCAATCATGAAATGCGGCCGCAGACGATCCCGACCTACCATGAAGCAGACTGGAATGGTGGCAAAGTTTACATGGAAGACGACTATCCGCATATCCTGTTTGCTAAAGATGCTGAACTGTATGAGTTGAACGGCCTGTTTACTTTTGTAGTCGGCGGTGCATACAGCGTGGATAAGAACTACCGCCTGCTGCACGGCATGGCATGGTGGCCAGATGAGCAGCCGTCTGATGAAATTAAACATCAGGTGGAAGAAAAGCTGGAAGGGATGGACTGGGAAGTTGATGTGGTTCTGACCCATACAGCACCATTAAAATACGAGCCGACAGAAGTATTTCTGCCAATGATCAACCAGAGCATGGTGGATAAGTCGACCGAGCAATGGTTGGACAGCATCGAGGAGCAACTACATTATGACAGATGGTATTGCGGGCATTACCACACTGCTAAGAAAATCGAAAAAATTCAATTTATGTACAACGATTTTGACGAATTTCCTGAAAATGAAGATGACGAAATTGATGATGAAGATGTACTGTGTTATGAATGCAGTTTATACGATGATAACTCATATTTAGATGAAAATGGTGAATGGGTAAATTGTTGTCTGGAGTGTCCTCTTAATAGAATGAACGATGAAGATTAAACGTAGCAGGAGAAAATAACATGGAAACAATGAAATTGGAACAGCTGATTCAGGCAACGAGTGGTCTGAGTAACCGGAAAGAAACACCGGTTCTTGTCAACGGACAGCCAATTACGGAAATTCGTATTTCCATTAAAGATGGTGCCCAGTGCGTCAATCTTGTATCGGAGAATCCTGATGCAGCATATGATGTGCGCTGCGCATTCGATGAAGAACATAATGAATGGCTCTATGTGATTTCTATGCCAGAAAAAGATAAGATGGTACTTGAAGAAATCTGCAAAGGCTATAAAATAAAGGTAGAAGATTTGGTGCGGCAATTTTACCTGTGGGTGATACGAGAACCGGAAGCTGCAGCGCAGTGGCTGAATGGTGAAACTGAACGTAAGAAGGTGTGAAAATGGGACGACAGGAGAATGTTGAGATTTTTGAAGATACGCAGCGGTTGTACAGCAGTAACGAACGGCTGATCTCTGCAATCAAGAATTCCAGTGCTGCGCAAGAGTGTTTCACGGGCATGGGACGGTACTGGTATGGCCCAGAGCATCGGGTTTATCAAAAACCAGCGCAGACTGTGATAAGCCCAAAGCGCACTCTGGAGGCTGCAGCACCTTACGTATATGCAGGAAAGAAAGTGTGCGTTCTAAATTTTGCATCGGCTATCAACCCGGGCGGCGGTGTGGTTAAAGGCTCGTCTGCACAGGAAGAAGCAATCTGCCGCTGCTCCACACTCTATCCGAACCTGAAAGAACAGCGGATGTGGAATCAGTTCTATGCACCCCATCGGCGTGCCAGTGACCCGTTGCATAACGATGACTGCATTTATACGCCGGGCGTGATGGTCTTTAAATCAGACACGGATTATCCACAACTGTTGCCGGAAGAAAAGTGGTATTCGGTAAATGTTCTGACCTGTGCTGCACCCAACTTGCGGGAACGCCCCAGCAACGAAATGAACGCCGGGGACGGCGATGCCGCTGTGCATATCAGTAAGGAAGACCTGCAAGCCTTGCATGAAAAACGGATGCGCAGAGTGCTGGAAATTGCATGGGCAAAAGGAAATGAAGTCGTAATTCTCGGAGCATTTGGCTGCGGGGCATTCCGCAACCCGCCGGCGGTTGTGGCACAGGCGATGAAAACGGTAGTACAAGAATACCGGATGCGTTTTGAAACCATTGAGTTTGCTGTGTACTGTGGGGCGCAGTATGATACGAATTATCGAGTGTTTCAGCAGGTTCTTGGCGGCATGTGAACTGCTGCATATGGTCGGTGTGGAGACCTGAAACCCGCACGAGTGCAGGGAAACGCTGCGTAAAAGCCAGGAGATGCGGCGTGCCGGATGGCGCGCCCTTTTCCGTATAATAGACTTTTAGAGAATTTCGTTTCGAACAAAATGAAAGCGAAATTGTAAAACGGAAATTTCGCCTATGGCGAAACAAGGGCTGTTGCAATAGTTGGAGACGGGCATGAGATACTACATAGCAGACTGCCACTTTTATCACAAAAATTTGCTGACGGAAATGGATAACCGCAGCTTCGATACTGTGGAGCAGATGAACGAAGTGATGATAGAAAAGTGGAACAAAAAGGTCCATGCTCGGGATGAGGTGGTGATCCTTGGCGACCTGTCTCTTGGCAACGGAAAGGAAACCAACGAAATACTGTGTCGGCTCAAGGGACGGCTCTACTTGATTCGAGGAAATCACGATGAGAGGTACTTAAGGGACAAAGATTTTGACGTATCCCGGTTTAAGTGGGTCAGGGATTATGCGGAGATCCATGACAATAAGCGAAAAATCGTGCTGATGCACTATCCGGTATTCTGCTATAATGGCCAGTTTCGGCGTGGGGCAGATGGCACACCGCTGACTTATATTGCTGCACGGGCATATCCATAAGACGGAAGATCAGGTGCTGGTGGATCGGTTCTGCACAGAGACCAGAGCCACGATGCGGAAGAGTGCCCATCAGGAAACAGCGCAGCCGGTGCCGTGCCAGATGATCAACTGCTTCTGTATGTATTCGGATTACACGCCACTCACACTGGAAGAGTGGGTGGAGTGTGACCAAAGACGACGTGGCAGAACTGATTGTGGCTAATGCGGGAAACGGAAATTGAAATATAAACAAGATTATTGAATTTAATATTCGATTTTCAAAATTTGTGTTGCTATTTTTCGAAGAAGTTGGTATACTAAAATCGGAGGTGGTATCTGTGAGCGAAATGCCGATTGTTCGGATTCAACGGGCTGCTATCAGAAATTTCAGAAATGTGGAATCCGGAGAAATTCGTTTTCCCTGCAATTATGGTGAAGATATTTTTGCGCCCAAAGCAGATGTTCTTGGAATTTATGGTCAGAATGGATCGGGTAAGACTACGTTTATTGATGCGCTGGAGATTTTGAAGACGCTGCTGTGCGGTCAGAAAGTAGGAACTGAATTGTCTGACTGCATTTCTTATGGACAGGAGCAGGCAGAGCTGCAATTTGAGTTTAGTATTCTCAAACTGGATAAAGGAAGTGTGTCATACAGACGACGGTTTATCTATTCTGCTATTCTGAGCAGAGACACGATTGATGAATCGGTCAAGTGTGTTACGCCCAGCAGTGTTCCGGAAAAGGCCTCTCGAATTAAGACTATTTTTGAGTGTACCCATGAGGCGGAGAACGCCGTGTTTCTGCCGCAGGTTAAATTGGATTCTCTGTTTGGTACAAAACAGAGTGCAAAGGTGAATGAACTGCGTGTCACTAAACTGTTGTGCCAAAAGGAGCATCGTTCCTTTTTGTTCTCTCCTGAATTTTTAAAGATGCTCCACGATGCCGCACAGAAAAACGATAACGACGTTGAACCATTATTTGAGATCGCATATTTCGCAAAGACATCTTTCTTTGTTATTCTAAACCGCAATAATGGACTTATTTCGTTAGATGCAGCAATTCCTGTCAATTTCAGAACAGAAACGGCGGGTGGTATGTTTACGCTGCCAATTGACCGACCAACGACGATTCCGAGTAATCTCTTGGAGATTGTCCAACAGGTTATATCGACTATCAGTATGGTCCTCTGCAAAATCATTCCGGGTGTGAAATTGACACTTGTAGAACTTGGCACTGAGCTGATGGAAGATGGAAATCAGGGTACAAAAATTCAGCTGGCGCGCGAACTTCTCTGTGCGAATGGAGAAACGCATCGACTGCCTTTGAAGTATGAATCTGAAGGCATTAAGAAAATCACGTCCATCTTGCATTTGCTGATTGCGGCATATAATAATCCATCCATCACACTTGCGATTGATGAATTGGACTCTGGTATCTATGAGTACCTGCTTGGAGAATTGCTGCGCATTATCCAGAATTCGGGCAAGGGACAGTTGATTTTTACTTCCCACAATCTTTATCCGCTGGAAACATTGGATAGCGATTCTATTGTTTTTACAACGACAAAAAATGATGACCGTTATACACGCATCAGAAGTGTGAGAGCCACGAATAATCTTCGTTCTATGTACCTGCGTGAAGTGATCCTTGGGAGCAATAATGACGCAGCACTGTATGAGGAAACCAATGTGTCTGAAATTGCCCACGCAATGAGAGTTGTTGGTAAGCGTATGGAGAATATCTCTATAAAAGAGGAAACGTCCTCGGAGGTGTCCCATGGCTAAAAAGAAGGTCATGCTCTTTATTGTAGAGGGCCCAACAGATGAAACCAGCCTCTCCACAGTTCTGAACCGTATTTTTTCATCCTCAACAGTGAAATTTCAAGTTGTTCACGGTGATGTGTTGACTCGTGATTTTACGTCATCGGATAAAATTGTGGCTGCGGTATGGGATCAAGTCAAAGCCTTTATGGGTGAAATCTATAGGAAGAGTGACATTTGCCGCATCGTTCACCTTACCGACGTGGACGGAGTTTTTGTTCCTGATGATGCAGTTGTAGAGGATAATGCGATGGCAGCTGGTGCTCCACCACTTTACACAGAAACTCAAATTCAAACACCAAACCGTGTAGGTATTTTGGATCGGAATAAGAGAAAGCGGAAGAATGTCGACCGACTTTCTGCTTGCCCTAGAATCGCAGGCATTCCATATAGTATGTACTATTTTTCCTTGAATCTTGATCATGTCCTTCACGGGAAAACGAACATTTCCGCATGGGAAAAGGTTCAATGTGCCGAGGAATTTGATTTGAAGTACGGGGATGATCCAGATGGTTTTAGTCTTTTCATGAGAGGGTCATCTTTCTCCGTATGTGATGATTACCGTAGCTCATGGGCGTTCATTAAAACGGGACTGCACTCATTAGAGAGACACAGTAATTTTGGTATAGAGCTGCCACCTGTAGAAATCAAGGAGGATGAAACCACCGAGTGAATTTCTTGGAATGAGTAAAATTTCAAGCCTGAAACACCTCGTTTAAAATTGGGGCACAGATACCGATTATTAGCAAGTGTTTTGAAAAAACTTATTTCAGATTGATGATTATGGTACGCTGCGAAAAAGTGCCCATCAGGAAGAAGCCAAGCTGATATCTTCCCTGGTATATGGCGATTTTCTTTAAGCAGGAGCACTCTCCGAAGGATTGACTTACAAAGTGGATTTAAGTGGACTTTGAGTGCATATAAGGGATTCATTGAAGTGGAGACAATCAAATGCATAAAAAAGCTGATTCTGTAAATATCTGGAGCAGATATCTTAAAGGAACGCCTGCCCAGGAAATATATACTCGGTACAAGAAAGCACTTTCTGAAGAAAGTAAAGCAATGCGGTTTTCACAAAAGATGGAGTTCTATTTGATGGCAAAGGATGACGATGAGTTGATGGCTGCAATAGCATGTTTTACGCCGCCTCAAATGGACACTGTCTTAAGAGGGTTGCACAAAATAGTTTGTAATGATCCAACAATTGTAGCAGATATGAAGAATGTATACCAAGAAAAAATGAACGCATTTCTAAAAAAGACAGTTCAGTATTGGGGAGCAGTAGAAGACGAAAAAGTCAATGAGGCGATTGGAGGTTTTACGAATTTTGAAAAGATCACATTGCTTCGGGTGCTCCATAAGCAGTGTATCTCTAGCAGGCTATAACTTCATTGCAAGTATTTAGTCGAAAGGAAGTGAGAGTATGATTGTAGCAGAATTAAAAATTTATAACTTTCGTCAGTTTGAATCGGTGAACAACAAGCCTGGATTACAAATTTCTTTTCACAAGGGATTAAACGCGCTGATTGGCGAAAACGATTCGGGAAAAACCGCCGTAATTGACGCATTAAAATTAGTCTTATTGACACAGAGCAATGAGTATATCCGGCCGTCAGATGAGGATTTTTATAAGCCTGTTGGCGAAGATGCGTGCTCAGAGTTCAAGATCGATTGTACGATTTCAGGCTTTACACAGAACGAAGCAAAGAACTTTATCGAATATCTTTCATTCAACCAAACGGAGAATGGCATTGAATATACGCTTGAACTTCATTATCGCGCATGGAAAGAAGGACATAAAATTTATCAGGAATTGCGTGTGGGCGATATAGACGATGGAATTTCGATTGATGGAAAAGCAAGAGAATTGCTGAAGGCTGTTTATTTGAAACCGCTCCGTGATGCCGAACGGGAAATGAGATCCGGACGTGGTTCCAGAATCTCGCAAATACTTCTAAATCACCCTGTTTTCAAAGATAAAAAAGAACATGCGGTTCTCGATATTTTTCGAGATGCGAACAAACGCATTGAGGATTATTTTATAGGTGATACGGATGGAAAACGCATTCTCCAGACGATCCGTAGTAATTTAGAGTCGTTTAGTGATAAAGGCCAAGCCAGTGATGCAGAATTAAAAACCTCGGATATTCAGCTAAAAGCTATACTGGAGTCCCTGTCATTGAATGCTCCTGAGATCAACCCCGGGCTTGGGGAATTGAATCTGCTATTTATTGCGGCGGAGTTGTTGCTCCTTAAGGATGATACAGATGGTGGCCTGAAACTGGCTCTAATCGAAGAATTGGAAGCCCATTTGCATCCGCAAGCGCAACTCCGGCTAATCAGTTATCTCCAGAATGAATATAACGAGAACGATGTTCAAATTATAATATCCACACATAGCCCTATTCTGGCATCAAAAATCAACCTCAAGAATTTGATTTTAATGAAAAATGGCACTGGATATGATTTGGCAGAGGGGCGAACAGGGCTACAAAGGGGTGATTACCTGTTTCTCCAGCGTTTTCTCGACTCGACAAAAGCTAATTTGTTTTTTGCTAAAGGTATCATAATGGTCGAAGGCGATGCAGAGAATATTTTGATACCTGTCATTGCAGATATTCTAGGCTATCCATTGGAAAAATACGGTATATCTATTGTAAATGTTGGAAGCACGGCTTTTCTTCGATATAGTAGAATTATGGAGAGAAAAGACGGTGCAGATATTGGGATACCGGTTTCCGTAGTAACGGATTGTGATGTAAAACCGGAGTATATTATCAATCCGGTAACACACAATAAGGAATTCAACGAAAAAGAAACTCAATCTGTACAGAAGCAAGAAGAAAAAAATAGTAAGTATACAACTGGGTCTATCCGAGGATTTACTTCACCTCGATGGACGCTGGAGTATTGCATCGCCCTGAGCAGCCTTTCGGATGTTTTCCATAAGGCGGTTCATTACGGGAAGAAAATTCTGAATGCGCAGGAGCATATTTCGCTGACTGATGCCAAGATTGATGAAGCAAATCGTGACGCCGAAGCAGAAGCACAGGCGTGGAAGGAATTCTCCGCTGCTGAGAGGGCATACCATATTTATGATTTAATGCTTAATGGCGATGGAAAAAGCAGTCTGAAAGCGATCGTTGCCCAGTGCTTAGCTTCGCTTTTGCGTTGGGAAGTATCCATAATTCCAGATGGGTTGACGCAAGAAAAGATGTTTGATCTCGACTTGTATGGATTCAAAATCGACGAAAGTAAAGGGGCAGCATTGAAATCTGCAATAGAGAATGATCCATTTTTAAGTTATATTGTGAATGCCATCAAATATGCAGCAGGAGAAACGGTGTAGATAGGAGGATTTTATGATGGAATGGCAGATTTCCGACCAAGATATTCAAGCCGTAGAAGAAATCCTTTTGCCGCATGGCGCACAGTTTCCGGAAGATGCAAGGAACGTTATACGTTGTTGGCATTCAACTAATGTAGCAGCCTGTCCCGGCAGCGGAAAGACAACGGTTCTTCTCGCAAAACTGAAATTGTTAGCGGATCGAATGCCGCTCGAAAACGGTGCAGGAATCTGTGTGCTTTCTCATACAAATGTCGCCGTCAATGAGATCAAAAACCGGCTTTCCGATTACGTGGACAGGCTTCTCAGCTATCCAAATTATATAGGTACCATCCAGTCGTTTATTGACCGATTTGTGACGATGCCATACCTAAGAAATGTTTCCGGACGAAATGTGCAGGTTGTTGATGGTTTCACTTACGCTCAGCATATGCTGAGCAAAATTGAATGTAATAAGAAGTATTCTGCATTAAAATATATAATCGAATTAAACTTCAAGCCTGGAAATCAATTTAAAACAAAAATAGATTATATACAGGCATTGTACATACGAGGAGATGGAGACCTTTGTATAGGGAAACAGCACAAATCGTTGGCGAGTGCTAAAAAACTTTCTGCTGAACAGTACAAAAAGCTGTTGATAGATATTCTCAAAGAAGAGGGCATAATACGGTATCAAGATGCCTATACATGTGCCCAAATTGCCATTGATAAATTACCAACAGAATATACAGACTTCTTTTCATCACGATTTCAGTATGTGTTTGTTGATGAGTATCAAGACTGCAATAATATTCAGAGACAAGCAATAGATTCAATATTTGATTCTACAAAATGTGTGGTATTTAAGATTGGGGATTCAGATCAAGCAATCTATAATTCGGAAGAAGATACAACGCCAGACTGGGTACCTCAATCGGGTTTCTTATCACTGATGACTTCTTGTAGATTTAGTCAAGAAATTGCTGATGTGGTTTGCAAGTTGAAGAGAGATGATAAAGGCATCGTGACACTTGTCGGAGAAACGGGCGTTAAACCAGTGTTGCTTATTTTTTCTCCTGAGAAAATTGACAAAGTTATCACTGGATTCATCTCTGCGTTGGAGGCCTATGGCCTTTCTGACAAAAATGGGATATACAAAGCTATTGGTGCAATCAGAAGTGAGAATGCGTCTGGGTTGAAAATTGGCAGCTATTGGTCTGAATTTGATGGAACGGCAAAAAAGAAAAGCGAGTATAATTATTGGACGTTGGTGGACGAGATTGTTCGATCTTTATCTAACGGAAAATTATACAAGACAGAACAAATCGTGCGTAAACTGTTGTGTCGAGTATTTCACTATACTGGAATAAGGAATCCCACATCAGGGAAAGATTATACTCCAGCAACAATCAAAAAAGTTCTCGAAGATAAATACAGAGAGCCGTATCGTCAATGGATGTATGAAATGTCGACTTTGCAAAAAAATGATAGACAAGCAGTAAATCAAGTGGTGAGAAAAAAGATAAACGAATTACTGAAAATCAACAATCCAGAGACAACTGATATATTTGCTGACCTTCCAGAGCACTTTCTTGACGAGTCTGCTGTTATAAGCTATACAAATTTGCTTGAAAAAAACGTATTGATTGATCCAACTAGAGGACGTCGGATTGTGTTTGACACCATTCACGGAGTCAAAGGTGAAACACACGATGCTACTCTGTATCTTGAGACTGATAGAAAAGGAGCATCGGATTTAAGCCGAATTCTCCACTGTTTTGGTGTTGGAAAACAAGGAAATTCTACACTATATGATTATAGTCGCAAACTGGCCTATGTTGGTATGAGCAGGCCTAAAAAGCTGCTGTGCGTGGCAATGCAGGCGAAGACGTACGAAAAAGCTAAAAAAGTGTTTGAACATGAATGGGAAATCATTGATTTGCGAGATGGAACTGAAGCTTAAGAGTTAATGAGCTTGGTTTTGTTACAAAAGGAACTTGTTATATTTGAAGATTTCATAAGTGAAAAAATGAACTGGATGAATTTAAGATAAAAATTTGAAAGCTTCAAAAATATTTTTGCATTTTGTGGCACGTTTAGTTGAATAATAAAACGAAAGTGTGTAATAAACAGGACTTCTTTGAATGGATAAAAGTGACTGAAACACATCCGAATAAGTATTGCTTTGAGCGAATTGATGTATTTGATAATGCGTTGGTTCGCTCTTTTTTGCCCCCACCGGGGGCCGAGGTCACTTCTCTGTGGTGAAGTCACACGGAGACCGGTGGCCCCTTTTCTGTGAAAAACCGCAAAATTGATAGGCCGGGGGTCAGAGGATTAACGGCGCAAAATGAAACAGGAAAATGTACAGGCATCGAAGCTTCGGTTTCGGTGCCATTCTTTTTCCCCGAAATGAACCAAAGTGTGTGAAACTTCTCGAAAACAGGGAGCTTCCGCACATTTTACGACAGCATGCAGCTGAGCGACTACCGCATCAGCTGCGTGGGCACGGCGCTGAAGCTGTACGACCAGCTGGGCGAAGAGATCTACTGCGAAGCCCTGCGGCACATCGTGGCGGCGTGGGAGGGCAGACCGGATTCCTTCCGGGCGGCTGTCCTGCGGGGCGTGATGTACTTTGTGCAGCTGTACCACGGGCAGTACAGCGCGGAGCGGCTTGTCCGTGCGCTGAGCGGCGTCCATCCCATGGAGCTCTACCGTATCAGCCGGGATAACCCCGCCAAGCTTCCGGGCTGGCGGCGGTACGTTTATCCCATCTACACCACCTACAACGGCAAGTGCAGGAAGGATGCACTGCCGATGAAGTTCTAAGCTCAAATATCTCCTTTGGCAAGGGCAATGGTACCCGGAAAAGACCATTGCCCTTTACATATAGTATTTTCTTTTAAATAATTGACATATTGAGCTGGAAAGGGGAGGACAGGAATGAGCGAAATCGCAGCCTGCACTTTGATTCAGGAAGCGACGGTACAGCAGCTTCTGGATTGGCACAGGGAGTTGTCCGATGCCCTTCAGTATGCCGTTGACAGTAACTGGCTGAAAGCGAACCCCGTCAAGACGGTTGACCCCTGCCTTGATAACTCCCCGGTACTTTTCAACGATTTTCTCATGGACTGGTTGAAAATGATGAAGTCCTGCGTGGCAATTACGACCTATGCAAACTACGAGATCGTGATCACACGCCGCAGATAAAAACAAAACTCCCCCAGACAAGCTGAGGAAGCTTCTTTTTATGCCGGTGGTGGGGGTCTCCCGCGCACTGAGCGACAGCCCGCAGGGCTGATCGCTCGCTCTGCAAAGCAGGGCCGTGCTGTTCGACCCGCTCACACGCCGCAGATAAAAACAAAACTCCCCCAGACAAGCTGAGGGAGCTTCTTTTTATGCCGGTGGTGGGGGTCTCCCGCGCACTGAGCGACAGCCCGCAGGGCTGATCGCTCGCTCTGCAAAGCAGGGCCGTGCTGTTCGACCCGCTCACACGCCGCAGATAAAAACAAAACTCCCCCAGACAAGCTGAGGAAGTTCTCTTTTTTATGCCGGTGGTGGGGGTCGAACCCACACGTGTTATTAGCACAAGGGATTTTGAGTCCCCCTCGTCTGCCATTCCGACACACCGGCGCATCGCTTTTGAACGGCTTTTATTATACCGGATTCTATGGGTAAAATCAAGAGGAAGTTTTGCACCTTTTCTCAAATCGTCCCGTCCGGTGCAAAATACATAACTCCGGTTCTTGCCCGGCGGCGCGGGCTGTGCTACACTAAGGTCATATCAAAACCTAAAATATGCCCACAAGGAGGGAACTGGACTTTGAAACATCTGCATTCTTTTGCCCGCCGCGCGGCGGCGTTTCTGCTGGCAGCGGTGCTGTGCGTCTGCATCCCGGCGGCAGCGGCTTCGGCTGCCACAACCATCGGCGGGGCCGATACGACCCTGATCCCCGCAGAGGACGAAAACTGTCTCAGCTGGCTGTTTGGCTCCAAGGATAAGATCACCATGCCCTACCTGAACATCAAAGGACAGGGGCTCAAGCGCAATGTCACGCTGGATCTGGTGGACTGTCTGGTGGGCATCACCTATACCGAGCTTGGCTCCATTGGCAGCTATGTCAGCGCCAGCGCTGCGCAGCAGGCGTGGAAGGCGCAGGCGGTGGCCATCCACTCTTATCTGGAATACCACAAGCAGTACGGTTCGTCCACCAATGCGCTGATCTACACTCCGGTCAATCAGATCCCTTCCTCTGCCCGCAACGCCATCCGCAAGGCGGTGCAGGCGGTCAAGGATGAGGTACTGGTGTACAACGGCAGCGTGTGCGATGCGGTATGGTCGGCCAGTGCAGGCTACAACACCCAGACCGGCGTGTACGGCACCTGCGCCAGTCTGGACGCGTGGGGCACGGATGTGCCTTACCTCCAAAGCGTGGAAAGTCCCTACGAGGAGCAGTACCACAACCTGCTGCGCCGGGTGATCGGCAAGGACTACACCTATATAGAATACAACGACAGCCGCACCGGCGAGCCCTACCAGAGCGCCGACACTACCCACAAGGATCTGGGCGGCTTTGTGCAGTACAACACGCTGGTGTCCAACGGGCGCAGCTACCGGTACATCAACCAGTTCGTTTCCTCCCGCTACTGCTTTGACTTTGGCACCGATGCCAGCGGCACCCCCTGCATGACCTACTACGGCTTTGGCCACGGCGTAGGCATGAGCCAGTGCGGCGCAGTGGGATACGCCGCCGAGAAAGGCATGAATTACAAGCAGATCTTACAGCACTACTACACCGGGGCGCAGATCCGTACCCGCACTACCCGCAGCGGCGGGCTGTTCGGCTGGCTGGCGGGGCTGTTCCGCTGAACGTGTTTGACTGAAATTTTGGAAAAACCTTCTCAAACGCCGCAGGATTTGGTATACTATATCCGTTTGTGAAAAATGAACGGGAAACATAACTGCGTGGAAAAGCGCACGGATTGGAGTATCAGCATGGAGTTGGATCAGGAAAAGCAAAATCAGGAGGCCGCCGAGCGCTGCCGTGCACTGGCACAGCGCATCGTGCGGGAGCTGGCTCCCCGCAGCGTACAGGTGCTGGAGGACAGCGGGCTGCTGGAAAAAGCTTTTTGTAAAATGAATACTGCGGTGGTGCAAAGCGCCCCGGAGCTGCTGGTGGTGGCAGACCCCCAGTGGGTCAGCCTGCCCGCCGTACAGGCGGAAAAGGTGCTGCTGGTGTGCGCAGAGTACGCCGGCATGGCAGACTGCGCAAAGCAGCTTGCTGCACAGGGCTTCTGCCGGGAGCTGGCATGGAAGGATCACGGCAAGGAGCAGCTGACGGCGCTGTTCTGCCGCATGGACGCCCCGGAGCTGCCGGAGCTGGAAAACGGCTACGAGCAGCAGCTGGACGTTCTGCGGGAGCGCACCCTGCTGGCCGAGCGCACCGCTGCCGAGCAGTCTGCCCAGCTGGAGCGGCTGCGCAGCGACCTTTCCCTGAGCCGCAGCCACGAGCAGGACTTGGAAAAGACCCTGAACAGCGTGGTCAACTCCACCTTCTGGAAGGCCAGCTGGCCGCTGCGGTATCTGGTAAGCAAGGGCCGCCAGCTGTGGCGCACCTTCCCGCTGTTCGTCTTTTTTGCCACCCTGCGCCGGGTGGGCTTTGCAGGCGTAAAGGCACAGGCCAAGGCCAAAAAGGAGTATAAAAAGCTGTTCCCGGGCAAGGCGATGCCCGCCGACCGCTTTGCGGACGTGGAGCTGCTGGTAAAACAGGCCGCAGACCAGCCCGCTGCACCGCGCATCAGCATCGTGGTGCCGCTGTACAACACCCCCCACGATTTTCTGGTGGAACTGCTGGACTCGGTACAGAATCAGACCTACCGCAACTGGGAGCTGTGCATGGTGGATGCCGGACAGGACGCGGACGTGGGTGCCCTTGTGCAGGAGCGCGCCAGCACTGACAGCCGCATCCGCTACCAGAAACTGGACAGCAACGAGGGCATTGCGGGCAACACCAATCAGGGCTTTGCCCTTGCCAGCGGCGAGTATATCGCCCTGCTGGACCATGACGATATTTTGCACCCCTGCGCACTGTGGTATGTGGCGGAAGCCATTGCCAAGCAGGGCGCGGACTTTGTGTACACCGACGAAGTGACCTTTGAAGGGGATATCGACCATCTGACGGTCTACCACTTCAAGCCGGATTATATGCTGGATAACCTGCGCTCCAACAACTATATCTGCCATTTGAGCGTGTTCAGCGCGGCGCTGCTGGCAAAGGTGGGCGGCGACGAGCGGGCAGAGTTCAACGGCAGTCAGGATTACGACCTCTACCTGCGCTTGACCGAGCAGGCGGAAAAGATCGTGCACATCCCGCATCTGCTCTACTACTGGCGTTCCAGCCCCGCAAGCGTAGCCAGCAACATCTCTGCCAAGACCTATTGTCTGGAAGCAGCCATGAAGGCCCTGCGCGCCCACTACGAGCGCATGGGCGTGCCGGTGGACGCGGTGACCATGGTGCCCAACACCCCGGGCTTCTACAAGACCGATTACACCATCACAAAGCCCGGGCGGGTCAGCGTGCTGATCCCCAGCTGCGACCATTCGGGCGACCTGCGGCTGTGCGTGGAGTCCATCTACCGCAAGACCACCTACCCGGATTTTGAAATCATCATCATCGAGAACAACAGCAAGGAGACCGCCACTTTCCGCTGCTACGAGCAGCTGCAAAAGGAACACCCGGACACCCTGCATGTGCTCACATGGCAGGGTACCGGCTTCAATTACAGCGCCCTGAATAACTTCGGCGCACGCGCTGCCACCGGCGAGTATCTGCTGCTGCTCAACAACGATACCGAGGTCATCTCTCCCCGCTGGATGGAGGAGATGGTCATGTACGCCCAGCAGGACCGGGTGGGCTGCGTGGGCGCAAAGCTGCTCTACCCGGATAACACCATCCAGCACGCGGGCATCGGCTTCGGTTTCCTGACGCTGGCGGCGCACATGCACAAGAACTTCCCTGTGGGGCACCCCGGCTATATGGGGCGGCTCTCCTACGCGCAGGATGTGTACGCAGTGACCGCCGCCTGCCTGATGGTGCGCAAGGACGTATACGAGCAGGTAAACGGGCTGGACGAGAGCTTTGCCGTGGCCTTTAACGATGTGGACTTCTGCGTGCGCGTGCGGGAGGCAGGCTACACCAACGTGTTCACCCCCTTTGCCCAGCTGTACCACTACGAGAGCAAGAGCCGCGGGCTGGACGAAAGCCCGGCCAAGCGCAAGCGCTTTGCCTCCGAGGTGGAGCGCTTCCAGAAGCGGTGGGCAAAGCAGCTGGCTGCGGGTGACCCCTGCATGAACCCCAACTTTGACCTGATGAAGGAGGACTTCAGCTTTGACATCAAGCCGCTGGAGTGAGCCTTTGACCCAAACCGAACTGAAAGGGGGAACGCAGATGGAGCTTTCGGCCTGTATCGTGGTGTATAACGGTGCCGGGGAGGCCATCAGGGCCGCCCAGACCGTGCTGGACTGCACCCGCCGCTACCCGCTCACCTTATATCTGGTGGATAACGCCAGCCCGGACGGCAGCGGC
>OGCQ01001564.1_pt1 | contig 27252 bp, 27 predicted proteins | sample 1570161 | NCBI WGS metagenome assembly OGCQ01 (sample SAMEA4384402, study PRJEB24528) | human gut metagenome
TAGATGGTCAAGATGACATTATCTGGTATACGGCGACCAAGCAAGCCAATGGAACTTATAAGGTAACTGTTAGAGCTAGTGATCACAAATATTCAACAGGTATATATAACATTCATTTGTATTATATTCAGGATAATGGACAAATTGTTGGTGTAGCAGGGACACAAACAGTTGTTTCTTTAGCTAAGCCACAAGGACAAATTAGCATTCAAAATAATAATCCAGATACTGGTACCTTTGATGTGATTGTCTCAGGTGTTTCCAGTCCTTATGGCGTTCGTGAAGTAAAATTACCGACTTGGTCTAGTGTCAATGGTCAGGATGATATTATTTGGTACACTGCTACCAAGCAAGCCAATGGAACCTATAAAGTTACCGTTAAAGCAAGTGATCATAAGAATTCAACCGGTTTATATTATGTTCATTTATACTATGTTCAAAATAATGGAACATTGATTGGAGTAGGTGGTACATCAACCAATGTCACAATTTCTCCAGAAAAACTGAAACCAACTGGAAAAATCACTATTCAAAACAACAATCCCAACACAGGAACTTTTGAAGTTGTCGTATCCAATGTTTTCAGTCCCAATGGTGTTCGTGAAGTGAAACTACCAACTTGGTCTAGTGTCAATGGACAAGATGATGTTAGTTGGTACACAGCCACAAAACAAGCTGATGGAACTTATAAATTATTTGTCAATGCTAGTAATCATAAAAACTCCACTGGTGAATACAATGTCCATCTATATTATGTCCAAAATGATGGTCAATTAGTTGGTGTGGGGGGAATTAAACTTCAAGTTAGCAAAAGAGTCTATGAAACACCATATTATTCTCAACGTGATAGTCGTTGGGCAGGACGAACTTATGGTGGCTATACGTTTGCCGCAACAGGCTGCGTTCCAACGACAGTCGCTATGGCAATTTCTGGTATTACAGGACAGACTGTCTTGCCAACGACTGTGGCCGACTATCTCTATCACTCTACGAATGAATTTAATAAGAGAAGTTACGGAACAACGAGCCACGGAATTGTATTAGCAGCACGGCATTGGGGTCTAAAAACAGAGACTTTAGGGTCAACTGCAGCTGTGCGAGAAGCACTTGCTATGGGACATCATGTGCTTGGTGCAGTAGGAACCAGCGTGTTTGCAAATTATCCTGTCACACATGAATTAATCATGAAAGGTTATAACAACGGAATGACCTATGTAATGGATCCTTATAATGCTAGTAATAATGGCTATTATTCAGTAGATTATTTATTTAGAGTACGGAGTTTGGATCCAACTGACAATACAGAGGGATCACCATTTATGACAATCAGAGCGTAGGTTGTACTTGTTCTGATAAGAATGAAGAATATATATTTTGATATTTTATTAATTTAGTATAATAAAGGAGTGATTCAGACAACTCGGATTGCCTGAATCACTCTATTTTTTTATGAACACAATAAAAAACTCTATGATTTCTACAGAAAAACTCTTAAAAATCATGGAGTTTGATTGTTTTCAACTGAATTTATCTTTTGTTATTTTCCCAAGCAAAATTGGCTGAAAAGCTGAGTAATGAGTTCATCAGGAGCTGCATCCCCTGTGATTTCGCCGAGGATTCTCCACGTCTGAGTTAGATCGACTTGAACTAAGTCTACCGGCATTCCCAAATCTAGTCCCTCATTAACAGCATGAAGACTTTCGATAGCTTTTTCGATTAGAGAGATATGACGAGAGTTAGAAAGATAAGTAGCGTCTTGTTCTGCAATGCCAGCATTTTCAAAGAAAAGTTGATTGATTCGTTCTTCAATTTTATCAATATTTTGATTTTGAAGAGCCGAAATCTTGATAAAATCAGCTGGGAGTTGAGTAGTTTCAATCTTTTCGTCCAAGTCTGTCTTATTCAGTAGCAAGATACGATTGGTGTCTTGGCTGATTTCTAAAAGTTTATGGTCTTGTTCTGTTAAGGGCTCGTTTGCATTTAGCACAAGAAGTACAAGATCAGCATCTTTGAGAGCTTTTTTGGATCGCTCTACTCCGATTTGTTCGACAATATCATCTGTATCACGGATACCGGCAGTATCGATCAATTTTAATGGTACGCCATTAATGTTGACATATTCTTCAATGACGTCGCGAGTGGTACCAGCTATATCTGTCACAATAGCCTTATCCTCACGTAAAAGGTTGTTGAGAAGGCTAGATTTGCCAACATTAGGGCGACCGATAATAGCGGTAGAAATTCCTTCACGCAGAATTTTACCTCGGCGTGCTGTTTTTAAAAGTTGAGTTAAAAGTTCTTCAAAGTCAGCCGTTTTTTCATACAGAAGTTTGGTCGTCATTTCCTCAACATCATCATATTCTGGATAGTCAATATTGACTTCAACTTGAGCCAGCGTGTTAAGTATTTCTTGACGTATATTATTGATGAGATCGGATAGAGAACCATCTAATTGCTTGACGGCAATATTCATAGCTTTATCCGTTTTTGCTCTGATAATGTCCATGATTGCTTCAGCTTGTGTCAAATCTACACGTCCATTGAGAAAGGCTCGCTTGGTAAATTCACCAGGATCTGCCATTCTGGCTCCTTCTCGAATAGCTAATTGGAGGATTTCGTTAGTCACAGCAATCCCTCCGTGAGTGTTAATCTCAATCACATCTTCGCGTGTGAATGTTTTGGGAGAACGCATCGCTCCAATCATGACCTCATCTAGCACTTGGTTTGAATGAGGGTCTATAATGTGACCGTAGTTAAGTGTGTGGCTGGCAACCTTGCTTAAATCTTTTCCTTTGAAGATTTTTTGGGCAATCGCAAAGCTCTCTGTTCCACTTAGTCTAACAATGCCGATAGCTCCTTCACCAAGAGGAGTCGAGATAGCGGCAATCGTATCAAATTCTTTAGTAATCATCATTTATTCCTTATATAATGTATTCAAATGTACTCTCTATTCATTGTAACGCAAAACAATGCTTGTCGCAAGATTTTCACATGCTATTTTTAGTCAAGAGAGCTCTTCATCATTTTTTCAACAAGATAAACTAAATAAAAAAGATTATTCGGTTATTCATTTGAAATATCAAATTATAATAGAAAAAATTAAGGATTTTTAACATTTTATCATAAAGAAAAAAGGAATATTCGGCTTTTAGAATTTTTGGTAAAAAATAATAATTTTACAAGAAAGTGGTTTCATTTTTTTGTGCTAAAGTTGCTAAATCATGGTATACTAGAAGCAGATTGATTAAAGGAGTAAAAATGGAAAACCTCAAAAAAATAGCAGGAATCAAAGCTGCAGAATATGTGAAAGATGGAATGGTAGTTGGTTTAGGCACTGGTTCGACTGCCTATTATTTTGTAGAAGAAATTGGCCGCCGTATCAAGGAAGAACAGTTAAATATTACTGCTGTCACTACTTCAAGTGAGACAAGTGAACAAGCTCGAAATTTGGGAATTCCATTGAAAGCGATTGATGAAGTAGCAGAAGTAGACGTGACAGTTGACGGAGCTGATGAAGTGGACGTTGACTTTAATGGTATCAAAGGTGGCGGTGGCGCCCTGCTTATGGAAAAGGTTGTTGCAACTCCAACAAAGACCTACATTTGGGTAGTGGATGAAAGTAAAATGGTTCATGAATTAGGTGCGTTCAAATTACCGGTAGAAGTGGTGCAATATGGTGCAGAACAGCTTTTTCGTCGCTTTGAACATGCAGGCTACAAACCATCATTTCGTGAAAAAGATGGCAAGCGCTATGTCACTGATATGCAGAATTTTATCATCGATCTTGACTTAGGTGTGATTGAAAATCCAGTTGAATTTGGGCGAGAATTAGATCATGTAGTCGGTGTTGTGGAACATGGACTCTTTAATCAAATGGTGGATATGGTCATTGTTGCTGGAAAAAATGGCGTGCAAATTTTAAAATCAACTAAAGCAAAATAAAAAGGAGAGTAAAATTTTATGTCACATGGAATTATCTTCATGTCGTTGTCATGGATTCAGACTGAATTGGTACTACATTAAATGCTGATTTTTATGAAAGTAAAAATGTTAGAGTATATAAATAAGTTGTTCTAACAAATGTCACAAATAGCTTAATATTTCACTACCCTTACAGACAAAATGCTAAAAGGGAAATAAATGATAAGAGTGAGGAGAAATGATATGAATTTAATGGATAAAATTAACGAAACAGCACAGTTTTTAAAAGACAAAGGAATTACTGTACCAGCATTTGGCTTGATTCTCGGATCTGGTTTGGGAGAATTAGCTGGTGAGATTGAAAATGCTGTCAGTATTGACTATGCGGATATTCCCAATTGGGGTCGCTCAACAGTAGTGGGGCATGCCGGTAAATTGGTCTATGGTGATTTAGCAGGCCGGAAAGTATTAGCTTTGCAAGGACGATTCCATTTTTATGAAGGAAATCCGATGGAAGTGGTGACATTCCCTGTTCGTGTGATGAGAGCACTAGGCTGTGAAGGTGTCATTGTCACAAATGCTGCCGGAGGGGTTGAATATGGTCCTGGCACTTTAATGGCTATTTCAGATCATATCAATTTAACTGGACAAAATCCTTTAATTGGAGCGAATTTGGATGAATTTGGACCACGCTTCCCAGATATGTCTGATGCTTATACAAAAGTTTATCGTGAAAAAGCGCATGCTGTAGCCGAAAAATTAGGTGTTGACTTGAAAGAAGGAGTTTATCTGGGTGTTACCGGTCCAACCTATGAAACGCCAGCTGAAATCCGCGCTTTCCAAACCTTAGGAGCTAGCGCTGTCGGTATGTCAACTGTTCCAGAAGTAATTGTGGCAGCCCACTCAGGCTTGAAAGTATTGGGAATTTCTGCTATCACCAATTTTGCAGCTGGTTTCCAAAGCGAGCTAAACCATGAAGAAGTGGTGGAAGTGACTGAACGAATCAAAGAAGACTTCAAAGGACTTGTAAAAGCAATCCTTGCAGAATTGTAAAAATAACTAAAATTTAGAAGAAAAGGAGAGTGGAGCTTGCTTTATTTTCGCTTTTCTATAATCAATTAAAAATCAATTAAAACGAAAGGAATAAAACCTGTACAAAATCCATTCTGAAAAGAAAAAGTTTTTAAGAAATTGATAACTTTGATTGTTTTTGATTCAGATTTTTACGGGTTTGGTATCTTAATTATGTCAATCCATATTGCAGCAAAACCAGGCGAAATCGCTGATAAAATTTTACTACCTGGAGATCCACTTCGTGCTAAATTTATTGCCGAAAATTTCTTAGAAGATGCTGTGTGTTTCAATGAAGTTCGCAACATGTTTGGTTATACAGGGACTTATAAAGGTCATCGTGTTAGTGTGATGGGAACTGGAATGGGAATTCCGTCCATTTCTATCTATGCGCATGAATTGATTGTGAACTATGGTGTGAAACGTTTAATTCGTGTAGGAACTGCTGGTTCGTTGAATAAAGATGTTCATGTACGTGAATTGGTGTTGGCGCAAGCAGCAGCGACAAATTCAAATATCATTCGTAATGATTGGCCTCAATATGATTTTCCGCAAATTGCAAGTTTTCATCTGTTGGATAAGGCTTATCATATTGCTAAGGGATTTGGTATGACAACGCATGTTGGAAATGTCCTATCGTCAGATGTTTTCTATTCAAACTATGGTGAAAAAAATATCGAACTTGGTAAAATGGGGGTTCTGGCTGTGGAAATGGAAGCGGCGGCTCTTTATTATTTAGCTGCTCAATATAATGTTGAAGCACTCGGTATTATGACTATTTCAGATAGCTTGGTGAATCCAGATGAAGATACAACAGCTGAAGAACGACAAACGACTTTCACAGATATGATGAAAGTCGGCTTAGAAACGATTATTTCAGAGTGATGCTTGGAAATTTAGATCTAAAAGAAGAGATAGTGTATGCTATTTCTCGCTATGATTATGCTCATGCCTATAAATTAGCCCAAAGATTGAACGATGCAGGATCAAAGCTAATTGAACTTTTGTATATTATGGCAGAACGGAGAGAGTTAAATATCCGCCCTGCTATGGAATGTCAGTTGGAAATTAGAAATGATTTTCAACTTTTTTGTCATGAGTCTGAGGAAGATGAGCAATTAGCAAATTATCTCTATGATTTAGAAGCGAAGCTTAAAAATGAACAAGTGATTGATTTTATTCGTGCCGTTAGTCCAGCTATTTATCGGATTTTTATGCGTTTGATTAAGATGGAAATTCCTGATATTGAATCTTATATTCATAATTCTCGAGAAGCGAGTTACGATCGTTGGAATTTTGAAAAGATGAAAAATACAGAGCACCCCATTTTGAGCACTTTTCATGCCAAAAGCACTGTTCATTCTTCCAGTCTAGCCAGTTTGATTTTGCTACTGGATTTGTCAGAGCAAGTCAAGATAATGGTCAAAGAGTTGCGAAAGTTGGAGAAATCTGTTCGAAATCCTTTGGCACATTTGATTAAGCATTTTGATGAAGAAGAATTGTACTCCACTACCGGGTTTTCTTCTCAATTTTTTATGGAAATATTGATTTTGCTAGCACAAGCAACCGGTATCACTTATGATAAAGAGCAGTTTTATTTTGATCGTGTTAATCAAGTCATCAAAACGTTTCTTGATTAAATGTTTCATTCCATTATAAAATCCCATACAAGCCATTAAATTTCTTGTATGGGATTTTTAATTATTTAGATGAAGAGCTTGATTCTTCTGTCGATGAGGAAGAACTGTTACTACTGGTTGATTCAAATTGTTCCGGATGAAGAGCTCGATAACTTGGTGAATTGAACAAATCAACAGTTGAATTTCCACCGCGTTTGCTATAAAGACTTGTAGATTCGGTGTCTTTTTTCTTCTCAATGGACAATAATGATTTAAGTGAATTAGTGTAAGAATAGTCTTTAGGATTCACTTTTCCTAAATTATTTCCTTTGTAGAAGCGAAGCAAGTCTCCTGTTTGAATCAAGTCACTCATCTTCAACTGTTCATTAGTTGTGTTGCGAATTTTTTCAAGTTCTGCTTTGGTTGTTTCATCAGGATTGGTAATTTCTTGCCCTGTTTCAGTATAGTAAGTACGTCCACTGTAGCTTGTATACTTAGGAGTCACGAAATAATTTGATGAACGAAAGGCAACAGTTTGTTGATGTTTGGGTGACAATAAGTCTTGTCCAACTTGTAAGTATTGTTTGGAGTCAATACCGAGCAAATGTTCCAAAGTAGGTAAGAGGTCAATCTGTCCTCCGTAAGTATTGACAATTTTTCCTTTTGTCATTCCAGGAATCACTACCATGTAAGGAACTCTTTGGAGCATCGCATTGTCATAGCTAGACCAAGTTTCAGAATTTTTGCCAAGTAGTGGTGCAAGTGATGGATTGCGAGAATTTGAAATACCGTAGTGATCTCCGTATAGTACGATGATGGAATTTTCGTAAAGTCCAGACGCTTTCAAATAATCAAAGAATGATTTAACCGCAGAATCCAGATAATTTGCTGTTGCAAAATAGCCGTTAATGGTTTCATCTTTTGTTGTCGCAAGCGGGAAGCCAGTCTCATCACCAATCAAACTAGTAGTGTAAGGATAGTGATTAGAAACAGTGATATATTTTGCATAGAAAGGTTGTTGCAAATGTTCAAGATATTTAATGGAATCTTTGAACATAATCTTATCATTCAGACCATATTGGAAAGAGTTGGTCTTATTTTGTTTGGAGAAATAAGCTGCATCAAAGAAATAATTATATCCCCATTGTTTGTAGGTGGTATTTCGATTCCAGAAGCTACCAGCATTTCCATGGAAAACAGCACTAGAATTATAACCGTTTTTTGAAAGGATGTATGGAGCAGCTTGCTGCGTGTTTGTTCCACCATAGTTTACCATGTAAGAACCTTGATTGAGTCCAAATAATCCAGTTTCTAACATGGTTTCGGCATCAGAAGTCTTCCCAGCTTTGACTTGATTAAAGATATTGGAGAAGGATAAAGTTGAATTTGAATGGTAAAGTGAGTTAAGGAAAGGTGTTACTTCATATTCTTTACCCTCAGATTTCAATTTATAATCAATCAGGAATTGTTGGAAACTTTCTAAGTGAAGGTAGATGACATTTCTTCCTTTAGCAATACCATAATATTCTTTATTTGGCTCCGCATAGTGTGACTTGACATATTCTTCAACAGGCTTCAAATCATTTGCACTTGCTTTGGAGCGTTCTTTATTGGCACTGTATGTTTGATTGGCGCTATACCCAAGAAAAGCAGGTAAGCCCAATGCACGGACAACATAGTAATTTGAAAAACCTCGCGTTAACAATTCAGGTCGGTCAATTTCTGCCAAAAAGAGGTTGGCAGAAAAGAGCATACTAGATAGTGCGGTAATGGCAAAGCTAGCTCGCTTATTAAAAGAACGGTCATCCAATCGAATCCATTTTTTATAAAAAAGAAAACCTAAAATTGGAAAATCAATGATGTAAATCAAATCACTCACTCTAAATAATTCAAGCGCAGCTTCTCCTAGACCAGCAGAAACACTGCTTGAAGCCAGCATAGTATTGACAGTGACAAAATCACTAAACTCTCGATAATAGATGGAGTTTGAAATGAGCCAGACAAACAATAAAGTGTAAAGAGAAAAGGCTAGAATATAAAAAATCTTGGTTTTCTTAATGTAAAGCGCTAGCCCAATTAATAACAACCCTAATGGGATAGGATTGATCATAGCGAGAAAGACTTGATATGCACCTTGAATATCAAGATTAAAATCAACAGAATAGGCCCACATGGTTTTAAGCCAATAAAGAGTCAGTAAGGTCAAGACAAAACCTAGTCTTGTACTCATGAAGTTGAGTATCTTCCTAGTCATATTTTTCACAAATTGTACTTCCTTGTCTTATTTCCTAAAATTTTCACTATTAAGTATAACATATTTTCGTTTTAAGTAGGTAATTTAAAATGTCGCATTTGCTTTTATCAGATAAAAAACAGAGTAGAACTTTTATAGACTGAAAATAAATAGAAGTTTTACAAATCACCATTTTCTTGCAATCATTTTGTAATAAGCAGTACATTTTTTTGAGAAAATTCATAACATTTGATATAATAGAGTTTATGAAACAGCTTACGATTCCTTCTTACACTGAAAAAAAGATAAAAAAAGGACAATTTGTTTTAGAAAAACAAGATTTCCCTTCTCTTCCTTTTCATGATCAAGCCGTAGAATTGGCAAATACAAAAGGACAATTTATAGGCATCGGATACTTATCGGAGCAAAACAAAGGGATTGGGTGGTTTATTTCACATAAGAAAGTAACTTTAGATGTCTCGTTTTTCTGTCAGCTATTCCAATGTGCTAAAGAAAAACGACAAGTTTATCAACAATCTGAAGAGACGACAGCTTACCGTCTTTTTAACCAAGAAGGAGATGGATTTGGCGGTTTTACAATAGATTTGTATCAAGACTATGCTGTCTTTTCTTGGTATAATCTCTTTGTTTACGAAATGAAAGAGACCGTTGTTCAAGCGTTTCAACACGTTTTCCCAGAAGTTGCAGGAGCGTATGAGAAAATTCGATTTAAGGGATTAGATGTTGAGTCTGCTCATTTGTATGGGCAGGAGGCTTCGGCTTTTTTCACTATTTTAGAAAATGGTGTTCGGTATCAAGTCTTTCTAAACGATGGCTTGATGACAGGAATTTTCCTTGACCAGCATGAGGTTCGTGGTAGCCTGGCAAATGGTCTAGCAACTGGCAAGTCTCTATTAAATATGTTTTCTTACACGGCAGCTTTTTCGGTTGCGGCAGCCATGGGAGGAGCAAGTCAGACGACCTCTGTCGATTTAGCAAAACGGAGTCGTGAGCTATCTGAAGCACATTTTAAAGAGAATGGTTTGGATCTGAGTCATCATACATTTTTTGTGATGGATGCGTTTGACTACTTTAAATATGCAAAGCGACATGGTCTGACCTATGATGTGATTGTTTTAGACCCGCCGAGTTTTGCAAGAAATAAAAAACAAACTTTTTCAGTGGCTAAGGACTATCATAAGTTGATTGCTCAGTCTTTAGAAATTTTAAATCCTCACGGAATGATTATTGCTAGTACGAATGCCGCAAATATTTCACGTAGTAAGTTTAAAAAAGAAATTGAAAAAGGTTTTGCAGGAAGCAAGCACCGTTATCTGAAAGAATACGGTTTGCCAGCAGATTTTACTTATAATAAGAAAGATGAAAGAAGTAATTACCTCAAGGTATTTACCATTAAGGTGGACAAATGAAATTAGTCGTATCAGTGATGCCTAAAAATTTAGAAGAAGCGCAAAATATTGATAGTTTGCGCTATAATGACGCGGATATTATTGAATGGCGCGCTGATTTTTTAGCAAAAGATGATATTCTGACTGTTGCGCCTGCTATTTTTGAAAAATTTGCTGGTCGTGAATTGATTTTCACTCTGAGAACAATTGGGGAGGGTGGAAAGATTGAATTGACGGATGATGAATATATTTCTATCATTAAGGAAGTTTCAACAATATATCAACCTGATTATATTGATTTTGAATATTTTTCTCATAAAGATAGATTTGAGGAAATGTTGGATTTTCCAAATCTTGTTTTGAGTTATCACAATTTTGAAGAAACGCCTGAAAATATGATGGAAATTTTATCCGAATTGACCAGTTTGACTCCAAAAGTAGTAAAAGTTTCTGTTATGGCGCATAGTGAGCAAGATGTACTGGATTTGATGAACTATACGCGTGGCTTTAAAACATTGAATCCAGATCAGGATTTTGTGACGATTTCTATGGGACAAATTGGAAAAATTTCACGAATAACAGCGGATTTGACAGGCTCAAGCTGGTCTTTTGCTAGTTTAGATGAGTCTAGTGCTCTAGGGCAAATTTCTCTTGCTAATATGAAACAAATTCAGGAGATTTTGAATGAAAATTGACGGCTATACTCGTTTAGCGGCAGTTGTTGCCAATCCAATCAAACATAGTATTTCTCCTTTTATTCATAATGCAGCGTTTGAGCAAGCGGGCGTTAATGGAGTTTATCTAGCTTGGGAGATTTCAAAAGATGATTTGAAAGCAACTGTTGAAAATATTCGCCGCTATAATATGTTTGGAATTAATTTGTCCATGCCCTATAAACAGGCTGTGATTCCTTTTTTAGATGAGCTCACGCCGGCTGCACAGATGATAGGGGCAGTGAATACTGTCGTAAATCAAAACGGGAAATTAATTGGTTATAATACAGATGGTAAGGGATTTTTTATGAGCTTGCCATCTTTTGTCATCAAAGGCAAAAAAATGCTTATACTTGGGGCTGGTGGAGCTGCAACAGCTATTATTGTGCAGGCTGTTTTAGAAGGTGTTGATGAGATTTTTGTGTTTACGAGGAAAACTTCTTTTGAGCGTGTTTTACAGCAAATGAAGCAAATTCAGCAGGCAGCTAGCACGAAAATTTCAGTGTTACCATTAGAACAAAGAGAACTATTGCAAGAAAAGCTTAATGCTTCCGCTTTGTTGGTCAATGGGACCAGTCTAGGGATGGATGAAAAGACATCACCAGTCCCCGACACTATTCGTTTATCAAAAAACCTCCTTGTGGCGGATGTGATTTATCAGCCATTTGAAACACCATTTTTAAAATGGGCAAAAAAACAAAATGTGCAAGTTGTTAATGGCTTAGGTATGCTACTGTATCAAGCTGCAGAAGCATTTAAATTGTGGACAGGAAAAGATATGCCAACTAAGGAAATTTGGCAGGTATTGGAACAGGAGTACAATTAAGGAGTTGCCTATGAAATTAAATGTGAACCTCCCCAATCATCCTTACGATATTATCATTGAAAAGGGGATTTTAGCAAAGGCTGGAGAATGGCTGGCAAGTTTATGGTCAGCTCAAAAGCTTGTTGTTATCACTGATAATCATGTGGCAAGTCTATATGCCGAAACAGTCAAACGTAGTTTAGAGCTTGCAGGTTTTGAAGTATTTGTGTTTAATTTTCTGGAAGGTGAAGCCAGTAAAAATTTAACAACAGTTACTAACGTTTATGAATTTTTAGCAAAAGTTGGATTGACCCGTAGCGATGGTATTGTAGCCTTAGGAGGTGGCGTGGTTGGTGATTTAGCTGGTTTTGCAGCTTCAACTTATATGCGGGGTGTTCATTTTGTACAGATACCGACTAGTTTGACTGCTCAAGTAGATTCTTCAATCGGTGGGAAAACGGGTGTCAATACACCGTGGGCAAAGAACATGGTGGGAACTTTTACTCAGCCAGATGGAGTTCTGATTGATCCAGATGTTTTAAAAACTTTGGGACAACGGGAGCTGATTGAAGGTATGGGAGAAGTTATCAAGTATGGTTTGATTGAAGATGTAGAGTTGTGGAAGGAACTGGCTGATATGGACGGTAGTCCAGAGTCTATTTTAGAGCACGCAGAAAGTATCATTTATCATTCTTGCAATGTCAAACGAAAATTAGTAGTAGAAGATGAACTTGATAATGGAGTGCGTCTTTATCTAAATTTTGGGCATACTATTGGTCATGCAGTAGAAGCGACTGCAGGTTATGGAAAAGTCATGCATGGAGAAGCTGTTTCTATTGGAATGGTCCAGGTTGCGCGCGTGGCAGAAAAAGAAAAACTAATGCCTAAGGGAATAACCACAGAGATTGAGAAGATGTGTTGTAAGTTTGGTCTCCCGACTGATTACCAACCTTGGCGTCAGGAAGAACTCTATCAAGCTTTACTTCATGATAAGAAAGCTAGAGGAAAGATGATTAAATTGGTTCTTGTTCCAAAATTGGGCACGGCAACCATTTATCAGATTCCTTTAGAAGAAATGAAGGATTATTTAGAAAAATAAGAGCTTAGTGTATATAAAATACGAGGTAACTAAATGAGATATTTAACTGCTGGGGAGTCACATGGGCCGCGTTTAACAGCTATCATTGAGGGAGTACCAGCTGGACTTCCTCTTACGACAGATTACATCAATTTAGAACTCAAACGCCGTCAGGGTGGATACGGTCGTGGAGCTCGCATGAAGATAGAGAGCGATAAAGTGGAAATTACTTCTGGTGTTCGTCACGGGCGAACCATGGGCGGTCCGATTACACTCAATGTGATAAATCTGGATCATCAAAAATGGTTGGACATTATGAATGTGGCAGATGTGGATGACCAAAAAAAAGAACTGCGTAAGATTACCAAGCCTCGCCCGGGTCATGCAGATCTGGTTGGAGGTATGAAGTACCGTTTTGATGACTTGCGCAATTCTTTGGAGCGATCTTCTGCACGTGAAACGACCATGCGGGTTGCAGTAGGAGCTGTTGCTAAGCGACTCTTAGAAGAAATTGGAGTTGAAATAGCCAGTCATATTGTAAGTTTTGGTGGTATTGATGTTGAAATTCCGGAAAATTTGACCGTTTCTGAAATCAAGAAACGTGCTCGTCAGTCAGAAGTTTCGATTGTCAACCCAGAACGGGAAGAGGAAATCAGAGCCTATATTGATCAGATAAAGAAAGATGGCGATACCATTGGTGGAATTGTTGAAACCATTGTCGGTGGTGTGCCAGTTGGACTAGGTTCTTATGTTCAGTGGGATAGGAAATTAGATGCTAAAATTGCTCAAGGAGTAGTTTCTATTAATGCATTTAAAGGTGTGGAATTTGGGATTGGTTTTGAAGCAGGGCGGCTTAAGGGCAGTCAGGTTATGGATGAAATACTCTGGTCTAAAGAGGATGGCTTTACTCGTCGTACCAATAATCTTGGTGGTTTTGAGGGTGGCATGACTAACGGAGAGCCTATCATAGTACGCGGAGTGATGAAGCCGATACCAACTCTCTATAAACCACTTATGAGTGTTGATATTGAAACACACGAACCTTACAAGGCAACAGTAGAACGGAGTGATCCGACTGCTTTGCCAGCTGCTGGTGTAGTAATGGAAGCTGTTGTTGCAACAGTACTTGCAACGGAGATCTTGGAGAAATTTTCTTCGGATAACCTAGACGAATTAAAAGAAGCAGTTCAACAATACCGTGATTATGTGAAAGGTTTTTAATGCTTACTTATATTTGTACCATGTTACTCGTAGGACTGTTTGCGGGGATTTTGGGGGCTTTATTAGGACTTGGAGGCGGAATTGTTATCACGCCTGTACTCACTCTCTTATTTGGAGTAGACATTAAGTATGCGGTAGGAGCTTCTATTATTGCAGTTTTAGCAACTAGTTCAGGCTCTGCTATTGCTTATCTTAAAGATGATATGCTCAATCTACGGATTGCTATGTTTTTAGAAATTTTTACAACTTTAGGCGCCTTTGTAGGTGCGGTGTTATCAGTGATAACAGATTCACAGTTTCTTTTTTTACTTTATGGAGCTCTTATGCTCTTTCAAGCATTTAATATGTACCAGAAAATTCGTTCTAAAAAAGAAGAGCATTTACCTAGTCAAAATGATGCTATTGCTGAAAAACTAAATCTCAGTGGGGAATATTTTGATAAAGGCTTAAATCGGACGATTAAATACCAAGTAGCTAATGTTCCAGGTGGTTCCGTTGTTATGTTTTTTGCAGGCGTTATGTCGGCTCTCTTAGGCATTGGCGCAGGCGCCTTTAAAGTCTTAGCTATGGATACGGTGATGAAAATGCCTTTAAAAGCTAGTTCAGCAACCGCTAATTTTATGATGGGAGTTACAGGAACTGCTTCAGCCATCTTTTATCTTTTTGTAGGACAAATCAATCCGGTATTAGTGACACCAATCGCCTTAGGTGTTCTAGTCGGATCTTTTATCGGAAGCCGCATCATGCCATATGTGCCTGTAAAAGTTTTGCGATGGATTTTTCTTGTTGCTTTGTTAGCTCTTGGTATGCAAATGTTTATACGAGGTATGAAATGACAGATAAGATGCGAGAAGAAAAAGAGCAGCTGGATTTGGTAATGGGGAAAATTCTTCGCGTAGGAATTTTACTGTCCCTTATTTTTATGTTCCTTGGTCTGATTTTTTACTTTTTTAGTGGGCAGCAGGTGATTTCTTTAGGGAATTTAGAGCAGTTTAATCCAGTTGACTACGTGAAGAGCCATTCCATTTTTGATGCAGTAACGTTTATGTTACTAGGATCTTTTATGCTTATTTTGACACCAATTTTTCGAGTGATTTCGACATTTATCATTTTTTTGAAAACAAAAGATAAAATGTATATGATTTTCACAGCGATTGTTATGATTATTATTTTGGTGTCGATTGTTCTAGGGTTTATCATTGAACCAAAGTAAAGGAGTGAGCATGGAAAAGAAAGTTATTTACATTGCAGGTCTTGGTTTGATTGGATCATCAATCGCACTTGGAATTCGACGTGGTCATCCAAACTATATCATATTAGGCTATAATCGTGGAGAAGAGTCAAGAAAGATCGCCCTTGAAAAAGGCATAGTGGATAAAGTGACCAACCAGTTTGCTGAATTTGCTTCTCTGGCAGATGTGATTATTCTTGCTATCCCTATCAAGCAAACCATTGAGTTTATTCGGCAATTAGCCACTCTAGATTTAAAAAAAGCTGTTATTATCTCAGATGTAGGCTCTACCAAAGCTGAAATTGTGGCTGCTGCTGAAGAAGCCCTAGGGGAGAAAGATATCCGATTTGTAGGTGCTCATCCGATGGCTGGTAGCCATAAAACGGGGGCTCGTGCAGCAGATGTGAATCTGTTTGAAAATGCCTATTATATTTTTACTCCGTCTCATTTGACAAAAGATGGCACGATAGAGGAAATGAAAGATCTCTTATCGGGTTTGCATGCTCGGTTTATCGAGATTGATGCCAAAGAGCATGATGATGTAACTAGCCAAATTAGTCATTTTCCGCATATTCTAGCTTCGAGTCTTATGGATCAAGCAGCTGCATATACTCAACAGCACGAAATGACACAACATTTCGCTGCTGGAGGCTTTCGTGATATGACACGGATTGCAGAGAGTGAGCCAAGCATGTGGACTTCGATTTTGTTGACCAATCCAGATGCTATTTTAGAGAGAATAGAGGATTTTAAGAAGCGATTAGATATCATTTCAAGTGCTATTCAGAATAAAAATGAAGATCTAATTTGGAAATTTTTTCAACATGGGCGGCAAGTCCGAAAAGCTATGGAAATTCATAAACGAGCTGGTGTGGATAGCTTTTATGACATTTTCATCAATGTTCCTGATGAAGAAGATGCTATTTTAGGTATCCTAGAACTTCTAAGAGGAACGTCCATTGTTAACATTCACATCAACGAAGAAAATCGTGAAGACATTAACGGAATTCTCCAAATCACCTTTAAAAATCGTGAAGATTTGGAAAAATCTGCTAAAATAATAAGAGAAAAGACACATTATCCAGTCTTTTTAGATTAAGGAGGAAGACTATGTCAAATATTTATGATTTAGCAAATGAACTTAGCCGTACTCTGCGTGACCTTCCTGAGTACAAAGCTGTTGTCGAAAGTAAAAAAGCAGTAGATGCTGATAGTGAAGCGAAAGCTCTTTTAAAGGATTATCTAGCTTTTCAACAAGAATTGCAAGCGATGGCACAATCAGGTCAAATGCCCACGCAAGAAGTACAAGATAAGATGAAATCCTTTGGGGAAAAAATTCAAGTAAATCCTGCTCTGACTGAATTTTTCAACAAACAACAGCAATTATCTATTTACTTGGCTGACATTGAACGTATCATTTTTGATCCAGTTCAAGAATTGCTAAAATAAAAAATATACACAGGTTAGCTGATTCAAATTTTGAATCAGCTTTTTTGGATAAGAAGAAACTTTGTAAAACAAGTGTCTTCCAGAAATATGTGAATTTTCTGCATCTTTTTGGAAAATGCTTGTTTTTTAATGATTTCTGAGTATAATGAATTATATCTACTGGACAAATTTTCAGTATATTATCAACTATTAGACACCTATTTGAGATATCCAGCCATTGTAGGACGTGAGGGAATTCTGGAACAAGTTCAACTTAACAGAAGAAGAAAATGAAAATTAGCTCGTTCTGCACAATTCATCAAGCAAAAATTTTTAGAAAGTTTATCGTCTTAAGAGGTTGAGGGCAAGTAGAATCTGAAGAAATGAAGTCTTCTCCCACTCACTTTTGTTTCCCTCCTTTTTTTATGGTACAATATGTAAAAAGGATCAGGTATGAGGTTTTCTATGCAATTACGAACAAAGGCAAGTGGGTTAGCAGGGTGCATTCATGTGCCAGGGGATAAGTCTATTAGTCATCGCTCAATTATATTTGGTAGTTTAGCTAAAGGAGTCACAACGATTCATGATATTTTGCGAGGGGAAGATGTTCTATCCACCATGCAAGTCTTTCGCGATTTAGGTGTTCAGATTGACGATGATGGCAATGTAGTAACGATTCACGGGGTGGGTTTTGCTGGCCTTAAAGCTCCGACAAACACACTGAACATGGGAAATTCTGGCACCTCCATGCGCTTGATTTCGGGCGTACTGGCTGGACAGGATTTTGCAGCAACAATGGTTGGCGATGATAGCTTATCGAAACGTCCTATGGATCGTGTAACAATTCCTCTCCGTCAAATGGGAGTCCAAATCGCTGGGCAAACCAATCGTGACCTGCTGCCGCTTACGATTCATGGAAATAAGACCTTACAACCAATTCATTATACATTACCTGTGGCTTCTGCTCAGGTTAAGTCTGCTTTGATATTTGCTGCTTTGCAAGCTCGAGGTGAGTCCGTCATTCTTGAAAAAGAGATGACCCGCAACCATACAGAAGATATGATTGAGCAGTTCGGTGGTCAGATTTTTATCAATGGTAAGGAAATTCGTATTCAGGGTGGACAAGAGTTTATAGGACAGAATGTTGTAATACCAGGAGATATTTCTAGTGCAGCTTTCTGGTTGGTGGCAGGACTTATTGTTCCAAATTCTAAGATTATTTTGAAAAATGTTGGAATCAATGAAACGCGGACTGGCATTTTGGATGTCATTCAAGCAATGGGTGGGAAGTTAAGTGTGGCGGATGTAGACAATAGTGCTAAGTCTGCAACTATGACGGTGGAAACATCTGAATTAGTTGGCACAGAAATTAGTGGAGAAATCATCCCACGCTTGATTGATGAATTGCCCATCATTGCACTTTTAGCTACTCAAGCTAAGGGGCAAACGGTGATTCGCGATGCAGAGGAACTAAAAGTAAAAGAAACAGACCGTATTCAAGTTGTGGCAGATACACTAAATAGCATGGGAGCCGATATTACTCCGACAGAGGATGGCATGATCATCAAAGGGAAAAGCCCTCTTCATGGTGCTAAAGTGAATACATTTGGCGATCATCGAATTGGTATGATGGCAGCTATTGCAGCTCTTTTGGTAAACGACGATCAAGTAGAACTGGAACGAGCCGAAGCTATCAATACGAGTTATCCGAATTTCTTTCATGATTTGGAGGATTTACTTCATGCCTAAAATTTTGATTGGTTTCATGGGGGCTGGAAAATCAACAATTGCTAGCTTGTTAGATGAGAATTTTATTGATATGGATGAGTCTTTGTCAGAAAAACTAGAGATGCCGATTAAAGAATATTTTGAGCGGTATGGTGAAGAAGCTTTTCGACAAAGAGAAAGTGAATTATTAAAAGAATTGCTGCAGTCAGAACAAGTCATCTCAACCGGTGGCGGAATCGTAAGCAGTATTCAAAATCGCAAATTATTAAAACAAAATCCTGAAAACATTTATTTGAAAACAGATTTTGAGACACTCTACCAGCGCCTTGAAGAAGATCAGAAACACCAGCGTCCGCTTTATTTGAACAATAGCAAAGCTGATTTAAAAAGTCTTTTTAATCAACGTCAGGCTTGGTATGAAGAAGTGGCTACAAAAGTTATTGATGTGACTACTTTGACACCAAAACAAATTGTGGAGGTGTTGCAATGAAAATTGGATTTTTAGGTCCGAAAGGATCTTTTTCTCATCATGTGGCACAAGAAGCCTTTCCAGCAGGTACTTTAGTTGCTTTTGAAAATATCACAGAAGTTGTAAAGGCTTATGAGATAGGTGAAGTAGATTATTCTGTGGTGCCGGTTGAAAATTCAATTGAAGGCAGTGTCCATGAAACATTGGATTATCTTTTTCATCAGGCTGCCATTCATGCTGTGGCGGAAGTTGTGCAACCGATACAACAACAGCTATTGGCTACAGCAACTGAGAAGCCAGTAGAAAAAATCTTTTCTCATCCGCAGGCAATTGCGCAAGGCAAAAAATATATCCGTCAGCATTATCCACAAGCTAAAATCGAAATAACAGCTAGCACAGCTTATGCAGCCCGTTTTGTGGCTCAACATCCTGAAGAAAATTATGCAGCCATTGCTCCTAAAACTGCAGCCAGTGAATATGATCTGCAGATTATTGCAGAAGATATTCAAGAAATAGATGAGAATTTTACTCGTTTTTGGTTGCTTGGACAGTCAATCTCGGATTTGCCATTGTATCCGAAGGAAAAGAAAATGACGCTTGCTTTAACTTTGCCAGATAATCTACCTGGTGCTTTATACAAAGCCCTTGCAACTTTTGCATGGCGGGGAATTGATTTGACAAAGATTGAAAGCCGTCCATTGAAGACAGCCTTGGGAGAATATTTTTTCATTGTGGATATCAATAATGAAAAAGCGAATTTGGTATCATTTGCGATAAAAGAGTTAGAAACAATTGGTATTACTTATAAAATTTTAGGAAATTATACTGTTTATACCATTTCAGAAAAGTAGATTGGAGAAATCATGGGTAAAAAATCTGATAATCTCAGCCACCATGAGCAGTTGAGACTGGACTATCTTTACAAAAATATCCATTATTTAAATGAACGCGAGAAAAAAGAGTATCAATATCTTCTTAGCAAGCAAGAAGGAAAACAAACAATAGAGCCAGCTCGAGCAGTGAGAAGTAACTTTTCTGACCAACAGGTTCCTGAGAATTTTGGCTATACTGAACAAGGATTACCTCAATATCCAGAAAGAAGTCGCCGTAGTAAACGATCTAAAATTGAGCGCATACCAAACTATACAACCGAAAATGTAGAAAATTTGCCCAAGCCTAAAAAGGAAAAACGACATAGAAAATTACGTGTGAAGCGGATTCTAGGTTGGTTAGCACTTTTTGTGGTGTTGATTATTGGAGGGATGCTTTTTATGTTTATAAAAGGTTTGAACACCTCTAAAAGCAATCCAAATGCAAAAGCTGCTCAAACAGAGGTTTTTCATGGGAAAGATACAAAAGACGGCGTGAATATACTTATTTTGGGTACAGATGGACGAATTGGGCAATCTTCTTCTGAAACGCGGACAGATTCGATCATGGTCTTAAATGTCGGTGGAAAAAATAAAAAAATGAAACTCGTCAGTTTCATGAGGGACACGCTCGTTCACATTGATGAAGTCAGCCAAGGATCGGGTTATGATCAAAAGTTAAATGTAGCGTATGCCATTGGAGAGCAAAATAAGAATCAAGGCGCTGAATTAGTACGCCAAGTGTTAAAAGATAACTTTGATATTGACATTAAATATTATGCCTTGGTTGATTTTTCGACCTTTGCAACAGCGATTGATACACTTTTTCCAAATGGTGTTGAAATGAATGCGAACTTTTCAACTATTAATGGCGAAAAAGTGAGTGAAGTTCAGGTGCCGGATGATCTTAATATGAAAGACGGCGTGGTTCCAGAGCAGACGATTAAGGTTGGCAAACAACGAATGGACGGTCGTACGCTTTTGAATTATGCGCGTTTCCGTAAAGATGATGAGGGAGATTTTGGACGTACACGTCGCCAGCAAGAGGTGATGAGTGCGATTATTCAGCAAATAAAAGACCCAACGAAACTGTTTACAGGATCTGAAGCACTTGGAAAAGTCTTTGCGTTAACTTCGACAAATATTCCCTATAGCTTTTTACTAACACATGGCTTATCTTCTCTTACCAATGCTCGTAATGGTGTTGAAAAGATGACTATTCCTAAAAATGGTGATTGGATAGATGCTTATGATATGTATGGTGGTCAAGGATTGCTTGTTGATTTTGAAGCTTATAAGACTAAATTAGCAAAACTTGGACTCAGATAATGATATAATAGAAAGTGATAATTCTGTCGCTTTCTTTTTTTGGGAAATGGCAGAGCAGATAGAAAGAGAAAATATGTTAAAAAAGAATGATGTGATAGAAGTTGAAATTGTAGATTTGAGTCATGATGGTGCAGGAATAGCTAAGGCAGAAGGGTTGGTTTTCTTTGTAGAAAATGCCTTACCAAGTGAAAAAATCCTTATGCGGGTTCTCAAGGTCAATAAAAAAATCGGCTTTGGTAAAGTAGAGGAGTTTCTTCGCACTTCAGACCAGCGTAATGAGAATCTTGATATGGCTTATCTGCGTACGGGAATTGCGGACTTGGGACATCTGAGCTATCCATCCCAGCTGGCCTTCAAACGCAAGCAAGTCAAAGACAGTCTCTATAAGATTGCTGGTTTGTCCAATGTTGAAGTGTCGCCGACACTTGGTATGGAGCAGCCGCTGGGCTACCGCAATAAGGCTCAAGTGCCTGTCCGCCGTGTCAATGGCCAGCTGGAAACAGGATTTTTCCGCAAAAATTCCCATGACCTCCTGCCGATTGAAGATTTCTATATTCAGGATCCAGTTATTGACCAAGTTATCCTCTTTACACGCGACTTGCTCCGTCGTTTTGACCTCAAACCTTACGATGAGAAGGAAAAGACTGGTCTCATTCGCAATCTAGTTGTTCGCCGTGGCCATTATTCTGGTGAAATCATGGTGATTTTGGTAACAACCAGGCCCAAGATCTTCCGAGTGGAGCAACTGATTGAGCGTTTGGTAGAGGCCTTTCCAGCTATCGACTCCATCATGCAGAATATCAACGATCAGAATAACAATACTATTTTTGGAAAAGACTGGCAAACGCTTCACGGTCGAGACTATATCACAGACCGCATGCTGAATAATGACTTCCAGATTGCTGCGCCAGCCTTTTACCAAGTTAATACCGAGATGGCAGAAAAACTTTATCAGACAGCCATTGACTTTTCCGAGCTGGCCGCAGATGATGTGGTGCTTGACGCTTACTCAGGCATCGGGACTATCGGTCTGTCAGTCGCTAAGCAGGTCAAGCAGGTCTATGGTGTAGAAGTGATTCCAGAAGCTGTCGAAAATAGCCAAAAGAATGCGGAAATCAACGGCATTACTAATACCCATTATGTTTGTGATTCAGCAGAAAATGCTATGGCTAACTGGAGTAAGCAAGGCATCAAACCAGACGTTATTCTGGTTGATCCACCACGAAAAGGCTTGACAGAAAGCTTCATCGAATCCAGTGTTAGTATGGAACCAAAGAAAATTATCTACATATCCTGCAACCCAGCAACCATGGCGCGTGACATCAAGCTCTACCAAGAACTGGGTTATAAACTGAAGAAAGTCCAGCCGGTTGACTTATTTCCTCAAACGCATCATGTCGAGACGGTAGCATTATTGTCCAAACTTGATGTCGACAAACATATAGATGTTGAAATTAAGCTTGATGAGCTTGATTTGACAAGTGCTGAAAGTAAAGCGACTTATGCACAAATCAAGGAATATATATTGGAAAAATTTGATTTAAAGGTTTCGACACTCTATATTGCACAGATTAAAAAGAAATGTGGAATTGTACTGAGGGAGCATTATAATAAATCAAAAAAAGAGAAACAGGTTATTCCACAATGCACACCGGAAAAAGAGGAAGCTATCATGGATGCATTAAGGCATTTTAAAATGATTTAGTAGAAATGGAGGGTATTTATGAGGTGGATATTAAAGATAATTTTATTTCCAATAATATTACTTCTATCAATACTAATTTCTTTTCTAAAATTCATAATTAGTGTTAGTAGAATGATTTTAGGAATATTATCGTTCTTAGTGGTATTGGGTTCGCTTGCAGCCCTTATACAAAAAGACACAACTACCTTTATTCAAGTACTGGTAATAGCATTTTTGATAAGTCCCTATGGACTGCCTAAAATTGCATTATGGGTTACAGCATACATTGAATTTGCAAGGGATAGATTGAAAGAAATATAAAGAAACTAATGAGGTGATAGAGAAAATACTATCGCCTTTTTTCATGCCAAAAATTGAAAAGAAAGGAGGGGATGATGTGAGTATGTATTTATTTGACGAACAGCCTATTATTGCAAATAAAGCATTGGCAAGAGCATTAGGGTTAAATGAAGCCTTAGTATTGCAACAGATAAACTATTGGATTGAGATAAATAAGAAGTCCGGTAAAAACTATCATGATGAGAAATATTGGACATACAATTCTATAAGGGCATGGCAAGAAAATGATTTTGACTATATGAGTGTTGATACAGTAAAAAGAACTTTTGCCAAACTTGAAAAGGCGGGTTATCTTTTGGTTGGAAACTATAATAAAGATCCAAGAGATAAAACAAAATGGTATACGATAAATGATGAAAAATTAGAAGAATTATATCTTGAATTGAATAAGAAAAAGCTGGAACATGAAAGAAGCATTTTAGAGAAAGAAAGTCAAAATACCATGCACAATGCATTAGGGCAAAATGCACCAATGGAATATGGCAAAATGCACCAATGCAATGATGCATATAGCACTGATGCATTCAATGAAAATCTACCAACGCATTATGGCAAATTGCATGAACCGTTACCAGAGATTACTACAAAGAATTCATCAAAGAATACTTCATATATTTCTTCAGGGGCTTCCTCCCACCTACCCATCTATGAAGATAAAGATTTGTACACGATGGGCGGATTGGATGGAGGGAATAAAAAAATAAAATCATATCAATCCTGTTTAGAAGAACTTAGAGAAAGTACAGGATATAACGAACATATGGAATTGGGAAATAAGATTATTGCACGAACATACGATGAAATTATTAGAGTTTTAGCTGATGTAATGATATTAAATGCAGATGATACAGTTACTATCAACCAAACAAAGTTACCGGCATATATAGTTCAAGAGAGGTTTAGAAGTTTAAATTCATCGCATATGGAGTATCTTGTAAATGCGTTATCAGAAAATGAAGCCAAAATAAGAAATGTTAGGGCATTTATTCTAACCGCAGCATACAATGCACCAAGTAATATGGATGCCTATTATACGGCACTTGTTAGCTATGACATGAGGGAAGGAGGACTTTGATGATAAATGAAGAAATTGCGAATAAAGTAGTAAGTATTGAAATAAATGTTTTAAAAGCAACATATCAAGAGATATTAAATAATATCAATAAATTACATCATCAATCGAAGCAACATGGAAGTTTGGGGAAATTAGTTAAAGCAGAAGGTAATGAAGTAAAGTTCAAGGATATGGTTAAAAAGGGACAGCTTGAAGAAATTTCGGTTGAAGAAGCAGAGCTTAAGGAACTGAAAAAAGAACTTAATCGGTATGGCGTAAAGTTTTCAGTGATGAAAGATAAGAAAACAGGTAAATACTCTGTATTCTTTCAAGCCAAAGATATGAAAGTGATGAATAAAGCCTTTAAGCATGCCCTGTCAGAATCGGAAAAGAAAACGGAAAGAAAAGAATCTATCCATAAGAATATTGAGAAGTTCAAGGAGATGGCTAAAAAATCTGTTTCCAAAGATAAAATCAAGAATAAACAAAAGGAGCAGAGCCTATGATAGATAAAATATTAAAGGACATCAAAGGCTTATTTAAGGTGCAAGATAAGGTAAAGTTTCTAAAGCAGAACATTCCCTATCTTGCATTTTTCTATTTAGGAAACATCTTTTGCCATCATGTAAGAAGCTATGTTGGAGGAGATGTGATAGATAAAATATTTCAGGGGATATTGGAGATTAACACAATGAGCTTTCTTCCGAGTATTAATCCGGCGGATATTTTAATAGGTATAGGAATGGCTGCTTTAATCAAATTCGTTGTCTATACAAAAGGAAAAAACGCTAAAAAGTTTAGGCAGGGAAAAGAGTATGGATCGGCAAGATGGGGAACTAAAAAAGATATAGAGCCATATATGGATGAAAAGTTTCAAAATAATATTTTGCTTACTCAAACCGAGCGATTAACAATGAATGGTAGACCATCTAATCCAAAGTATGCAAGAAATAAGAATGTTCTTGTCATCGGTGGATCAGGAAGTGGAAAAACCCGATTTTATGTCAAACCTAACTTAATGCAGATGCACAGCAGCTATTGTGTAACTGATCCGAAAGGAACGATAGTCCTTGAGTGCGGTAAGATGCTTGAAGATAACGGATATGAGATAAAAATCTTAAATACAATTAACTTCAAAAAGAGCATGAAGTACAATCCATTCGCTTATCTCAGAAGTGAAAAAGATATACTCAAATTAGTACAGACAATCATCGCAAACACCAAGGGAGAAGGAGAAAAAGCAGGAGAAGATTTTTGGGTGAAAGCTGAGAAGCTCTATTACACTGCACTTATAGGATACATCTTTTATGAAGCTCCAAGAGAAGAAAAGAACTTTGCAACACTTCTCGATATGATAGACGCTTCAGAAGTTAGAGAAGATGATGAAACCTATATGAATCCGATAGACAGACTCTTTGAAGCACTGGAGAAGAAAGAACCTACACACTTTGCAGTGAAGCAATATAAAAAGTACAAATTGGCTGCGGGAAAAACTGCCAAATCTATTCTTATCTCTTGTGGTGCAAGGCTTGCTCCATTTGATATTAGGGAACTTAGGGACTTGATGAGTGAAGATGAACTTGAGCTTGATACACTGGGGGATAGAAAAACAGCCTTATTTGTTATTATCTCTGATACAGATGATACCTTTAACTTTGTAGTATCCATTATGTACTCACAACTTTTTAATCTCTTATGTGATAAGGCAGATGATGTATATGGCGGACGATTACCTGTCCATGTGAGATGCTTGCTTGATGAATTTGCAAACATCGGCTTAATTCCAAAGTTTGAGAAACTTATAGCAACAATCCGTTCCAGAGAAATATCAGCAAGTATCATACTTCAAGCACAATCTCAGCTAAAGGCAATCTACAAGGATAACGCTGATACAATCGTAGGTAACTGTGATAGTACCTTGTTTCTTGGTGGCAAGGAGAAAACTACGCTAAAAGAATTGTCTGAAACACTGGGAAAAGAAACTATCGATCTGTATAACACGTCGGAAACAAGAAGCAATCAAAAGAGTTTTGGATTAAATTATCAAAAGACCGGTAAGGAACTGATGAGTCAGGACGAGATAACGGTGATGGATGGTGGTAAATGTATCTTTCAGCTTCGAGGTGTCAGACCGTTTTTGTCGGATAAATTCGATATTACAAAGCACAAGAATTATAAGCTCCTTGAGGATTATGACAAGAAGAATTTGTTTGACATAGAAAGCTATATGAAGCGAAAAGGAAAAGCAAAATTTAATAGAGAAACGGTTATTACAAGAATGCAGTAAGTCTTAAAAAGATTTGCTGTTTTTTTATTCAAAATCAGGAGGCAAGATGATAAGGGTCAGAAGTCCTACTTAAACGAAAACTAAATAGTAAGAGTATCAGTGATTGGAAAAGTAATACTTCCGGTTGCTTTTTTATTGAAATGAAAAGGAGAAATTTAAAAAGATGAAACAAGAAATGATTAACATCAACGCCAACTTATTGACAGAGCCTACTTTCTCAAGTTTTGAAAATGAGGGAGAGAAAGTGGAAGTTGCAAACTTCACGCTTGTAAAAAAGTACGGAAAGGGAAAGGAGTACATCAACTGTGCAGCCTATGGAGAAAAAGCAGAGAAGGCAAATGACTTTGAAAAAGGTGATTTAATCCACATCTTTGGCTACTTTAAGAAGCGTGAAAAAGAGGGAAAGACTTACAAAAACTTTGTAGTGAAGTCTTACAACAAAATTGAAAAGAAAGAAGAAAATGAGGAGGAATAAATTATGGAATTTTTTACACAGGCAGTAAATGTATTAAAAATCTTGGTTATGGCAGTAGGTGCAGGACTTGGAGCATGGGGCGTCATCAATCTTATGGAAGGTTACGGTAACGACAATCGTGCGACACGTTCATAAGTGAAAAGCTTATGCACTAAGTCAAAGGACATAAAGTTCAAAACTTAGGAGAACTGACAATCTGATAGGTAGAATGATGGGGTAACGCCCTGAAATGCCTACACTGATACTCCGATTGGCAATGAATATTAGA
>OGCQ01001574.1_pt1 | contig 27131 bp, 26 predicted proteins | sample 1570161 | NCBI WGS metagenome assembly OGCQ01 (sample SAMEA4384402, study PRJEB24528) | human gut metagenome
AGTGAAGCCAGGCAAATTTTACGACCGAACAGGAAGTAAAATTTACCCTCCAAAACTTCTTTGGTTACAAAGAATGAAGATGCATAATAAAAAGAAATAAAAATTGATAACGTATAATCAAAGACGAAAACAAAACTAAAAGTAACATGAATAAAACCGTAAATAAAAATATAATAACCTAAATACAAAGACGCATCCAAATAAAATAATAAAACATTCACTTAAATTGCCTTCATACTTTACACAAATCAATCTGTTTTATATACAAACATCTCCGTCAATGGTATAATTAAAACAAACAAAATAGTCTGTGCAGGGGAGGAGAATCACGTACCTGTAATTTCTCTCCGTAACTCTCCTCCCGTTATAAAAATGAGAGGGGGGTTTTATTATGCGCAAAAGTTTAAGTTATAAAATTTTAGCGGCTGTAATAGCGTTAAGCTCCGCCAACTGGGCAGTGCCAGCCAATGTATTAGCAGGAGCATATATTGTAAAACAGGACGGCGAAATAGTCAGCGGTGACTATACTAGTGTTTACGGCAACGGATACAGTTTCACCATTGACGGCGGTAAAATTATCGGCAATGTTTTCGGCGCTGGTAATGGCAACAAAGATTACGATAAAGATGCCAGCGGCGGCAATGTAACTATCAATGGCAATGCTGAAGTAACAGGCGTTGTTCACGGCGGCAGGTCGTACTACGGTGAAGCTTATAACAACACTGTTAACATCAGCGGCGGCTCTGTTACAAACAACGTTTTCGGCGGCTATTCATACAGCGTCCAAGCTCACCATAATATTGTTAACATCAGCGGCGGCTCTGTTACAGGCAACGTTTTCGGCGGCGATTCATACAGCGTCCAAGCTCACCATAATATTGTTAACATCAGCGGCGGTACTGTAACAGGCAACGTTTTCGGCGGCTGGTCAACCAGTAGCAGTGCAAATGACAATGAAATCATTATCAGCGGTTCTGCCGATATTGCATATGCTAATCTGTATGGCGGTTATAAAGACACCGATACCGGTAATCCCCTTACCATTGACGGCTGGAAAGGTAATAATGGTAAGGGCGACTGCACGGTAAACAGCCTTAACAATTTTGAAAGCATTAATTTTAACAACCTTATTAACCTTGCGGAAAATACTAAGTTTACCGTAACCGATTCTGTTAAGAATGTTGGTGCTGTAAACATCAACTCCATCGGCGCAGGCGATTATAAAGGCGGCACCCAAAAAGATATTACTCGTACCCTTACTTTAGACAGTAAATTCAATACCTATGATATAAAATTAGCTGATGGTATTAAAAATAAAGACAAATACTATACTTCCGAAAGAGTCAATGCTGATGGCTTGTTTGTTAACAAATACAGCCACATAAGCGTTGATAAAAATGGCAATACTGTCAGCATCAGCGCCAAAGTCGACAAATCCGCTTTAACGGGTACGTTTATAGATGCTGATGGAACTGTTTATAAAAATTCTAACGGAACGCCCTATGATACTAAAGATGACACTACTTCCCTGACCATCGGCGATGGCTTTAAAGCAGAAACTGATGTGGTAGCAGGCGCTTATGCGGCAGGCAGCCAAACTGCAACTGGCGGTATTGTCAAGATCAGCGGTACAACAACTTGGGAAGGCACCGTTTATGCAGGTTACAGCGAAGGCGGAAGTGCAAGCGGTAATACCATTAATGTTTTATCTGCCACTGATGCCCAAAATATGACATTAAGCGGCGGCAACACCAGCAGCTCTGGCAACACGCTTAACATTACAGGCAACGGCAGCACTTTTAACAACATTGAAGATTTTGATACCATCAATTTTAACGGTATAAAATTAAACGGTGCTGATGTTTTAACCCTGCAAAGTGCCAATTTAAACGGAACTACACTTAATGTAGAAAGCCTTGAAGGAGGCAACAATTATAACGCAGGCGACACGGTAACGCTTATTAAAAGCACTGATGCCATTACCGGCACTTCTGACGGCATTAATATTGACAACTATATTGTAACCGCAGGCGTGGCACGCGATTTAGAAATAAGCACAGGGCTCAATGCTGACGGTAAAAGCATTGATATGTATGTTGAAGATGTTTCCATGAATGACCAGATAACGCTCGTCGCCGAAACCGCGCCGTTGCGGCAGCCTTTGTAAACCAGGGCACGGATTTAATCAGCGACAGCCTGGATACCATCAGCCGCGACAGCAATTACGGCGTTAAAACCTTTGCCGCCGTGCACGGTAACCGCAGCAAATATGATGTGAACAGCGACATTAAAATTAACGGCTGGAGTACGATTGTTGGCGTGGGCAATGCCGATAAGTTCGATAACGGCAGTGAGTTCAGCTGGGGCGTGTTCTACGAAAACGGCAGCGGCAATTACAGAACGTTTAATGAATTCAAGAACGAGTTCTTCCTCGGTGACGGCAGCCTTGTTTATAACGGCGGCGGCATTGCGGCACGCTACACCAATAAAAACGGCGTTTATACGGAAGGCAGCCTCCGTGCCGGTATGTTAAAGAGCGATATGGATAACGCTTTGCGCGACGGCGCAGGCAATTTTTACGGCTACGAAAGTGAAAGCGCTTACTACGGCGCGCACCTTGGCGTTGGTAAAATAATCAGCCTGAACGACAGCAGCGACCTTGATATTTACGGTAAATTCTTCCACACCTATACCGAAGGCGACAGTTTTAAGTTTGCTAATGACGAATTTGAGTTTGACAGCATTAACAGCGACCGCCTGCGCATAGGTGCACGCATTACCAGCAATAAGGAAAACAAGTTCAGCACTTATTACGGCTTAGCTTATGAATATGAATTTAACGGCGATGCTGATATGACGGCGCAGGGGCTTAAAGCGCCCACGCAAAGCTTGCAGGGCAGCAGCGTAATGGCAGAAGTTGGCTTTAACTATCAGCCCACGCCTGACAGCCCGTGGAGCTTTGACCTTAATATGCGCGGCTACACCGGCGAACGCCAGGGCGGCAGCTTTAACGTACAGGCAACGTATACTTTTTAACTTTATAAAACAAACATATAAGCAAAACAACCGGCGGCACAGTATAATGCTTCCGGTTGTTTTTTATAAAAATTATGTTTTAAAGGCAGTTATAAAACGTTTTAATGGCGTCATTTTGACTTAGTAAAATATTTTACTGCATAGTATGCGGCAAACGCCACAATATAGGTAAGTGCCGCCATAGCAACTTTTTTGTTGAAACCAATCTGTTCGTCTACATAATCTTCTGCTGTCATTTCTTTTTCAACAGTAATATATGATTTTTCTTCCGGTATATAAAGCACGCGGCGTTCAACAGGTTTTCCTTCATCCACAATTTGTTGGGCGCTGCTTTCAATGCCGCCTTTTTCAAGGATATAATTATACTCGTTCACAAAACGCAGCTTATCTCTTAACCTTTTGCCCTGTTCAATTTTTTCACGCCAGTTTTCAGGCTCCGGCATCTTTTCGGCTGCTGCCGCCAGTTTATTTTTCCTGTTTTCTTCCGTCCAGTAATCTACGGCATAAACGGTAGTTGTGGGGTTTCTTCTTTTCATTTTGCCGCTAAAATTGGTTTCTTTTTGCAGCGGTATTACCCTTTGCGGGTAAAACGTGTAAACACCCATATCCTTATACTCATCAGCCGGGCACACCTTCTGCATATCTCCGTAGCTGTTAAAAAGTGCAATTACAGCAACAATAAATATAAACACCGGTAAAAAACGCAGTATGTTTTTAATTTTTTCCATAACACGCCACCACCTGTTTAATTATGGCTTAACGAACCTTTTATAATTTAATCATAGCATAAGCGGCAATTTATTACTATAACTTATAAGCAATTTTACAGTTTGCTGTATGTACTTCTTTATGAACATGAAAACACTGTTTAGATGAAGCGCAGAGCAAAATCGCGACGGCTAAATCACTGTTGTATCCTCCATGCGCAAACCGCTGCGCAGCCGTGTTTGCGCACGCAATTAGGAGCGACGTTTTGGCAAGCTGAATATAAACAGTGGTTTCATGTGTATACAAAAAAAGAGCCGAACATAAAGTTCAGCTCTTTTGCGTAATTATAAATTTTATATTGTGGTATGTAAATTTTGCTCATTATTCAATCGCAAAATTTGCATAACTTCGCTGTCACAATTATTGCCTGCGCTTTAGCTTGGCACTAATTGGCGCTCAGTTATGCGCGGGAAATGTATTCGCCGGTACGGGTATCAATGTTGAGTACGTCGCCTTCGTTAATGAACAGAGGTACTTTAACAACATAGCCGGTGTCCATGGTTGCGGGTTTGCTGCCGCCGGTAGCCGTATCGCCGCGGATGCCCGGGTCGGTTTTAACAACAGTCAGTTCAACGGTGTTCGGCAGGTCAACGCCGATAACGCGGCCGTTGTAAATCATGATTTTGGCATCCATGTTTTCTTTAAGGAAGTTGATGGCATTGCCAAGCTGTTCTTTGGTAAGTTCGGACTGTTCGTAGGTTTCGTTGTCCATGAATACATAGTTGCCGTCGGATTCATACAGATACTGCATTGCGCGGCGGTCGATATGTGCTTTCGGCAGACGTTCGCCTGCGTTGAATGTGCGTTCTACAACGGCACCGGTGCACATGTTGCGCATTTTAGCACGTACAAAAGCTGCGCCTTTGCCCGGTTTTACATGCTGGAATTCTACAACCTGCCATGCGTCGCCATCGATGGTAACAGTTACGTTGGTTTTAAATTCGTTGGTTGAAATCATAAATGCTCCTCCTGTTTATTTAAAATTAAACAATTTCCATCAGTTGCTTTTTAACGCCGCACAGCACTTTAGCGCCGTCATCCGTCAATACAACCGTGTCTTCGATACGTACACCGCCCTTGCCGGGAATGTAAATACCTGGTTCTATGCTGAATGTCATGCCGGGCTCCAGCACAACATCAGTACCGCGTTTGTTGATATTTGGCATTTCGTGAATTTCAAGGCCCACGCCGTGCCCCAGCCCGTGCACGTAGTTTTCGCCGTAGCCGCGCGAGGTAATGTATTCTCTTACAATCGCGTCAAGCTCCGCGCCCGTCATGCCGGGCTTTGCGCTTTTTAAACCGCGCCACTGGGCTTCTTCAACTATGGTATAAATTTCCTTGTGCCACGAATTGGCCATGCCGAGCACAACCGTTCTTGTCATGTCGGAATGGTAACCGTCGTACACAGCGCCAAAGTCGAAGGTAATAAAATCGCCTATTTCAATCTGTTTATCGCTTGCCATGCCGTGCGGCAGAGCGCTGCGCGCGCCGGAGGCGATAATCGTATCAAACGAAGGTTTTTCGCTGCCCATACTGCTCATGTAGTATTCAAGCCTTGCAGCCAGTGCTTTTTCCGTCATGCCGGGTTTAATTTCCGGCAGCAGTTTTAAAAACGCCTGGTCGGCAATTTTAAAGGCTTTCCACATCAGGTTCAGCTCGCGTTCGTCTTTAACCATGCGCAGATACTTTAAATCAATGTTTAAAAGCTCTTTGCCGCTTACTGCCTCTTTAAGGCTCAGATAATCGTTATAGCTGTAAGCCGCGCCGTCAAAACCTATTTTGGTATGCGCTTTGGCAAAATCCGCTGCTGCCTGCCAGATATCGCCGTTGTAGGTAAATACACGGCAGTAATGCTGCACTTCGCCTTCTGCCTGCGTGGTGTAGCGCCCGTCGGTTATTAAAACCGTGCTTTTGGCGTCAACATAAAGCAGGCTGCTGTCGCCGCGGAAGCCTGACAGATAGCGGATTGTCGGTATATCCTTCACAATAACGCAGTCAAGCCCGTTTTTGGCCATCAGGCTTAAAAACCTGCCCAAACGCTGCATCATTTCCACTCCACCAGTCTTTCCTAAACAATAATACCATTATATTTTATCATAAATACTGCCTGCTGTCACTATAAAACCGGCTCGCCTTCCAGAATTTCTACCGTAAAGGGCATGTTTTCAATTATTTCCATTACGTCGTTGTAGGTATCGGGCGTGCCCAAAAGCTTAACCACGCCTTCACGCGGGTCTTCGGTTGTAACAAGCGCCAGGTGTTCGTAGCCTTCCATAATCCAGTTTACGTCGGCAATGCGTTCCGGCGCCACGCGCAGATAGATAATACTTCGGTCGTCGCTCATATAATTTTCCTCCGCAGCAGCGAATCGGGCAGAAGCTCCGCAACACAGTCAATCCAAAAGTGCTGGCGTGCGTGCGGCGCACATTCGATGGGTGTGCCTTCTTCGTCCTGCATATTTTTAAGTTCCAGCGGCATTAAGGTGCCGTCCGTCATTAAAAGTTCCAGCTTTTCGCCGTTTTTTACGTTGTTGCGCTGCTCAATCAGCGCTTTTTTATTTGCTTTATCGTAGCTTAAAACAATGCCTACAAAATCATGCGTCTGTTCGTAGCTGCTGGTGGTATAAACCTGCGCATCCGCTCCGGGCGTGCCAAAGGCAAAGCCTTCGGTATACGGGCGGTGCGATACTTTGTTCAGTTCTTCAATCCACTCAGGCAGCACTTTGTAGCCTTCCGGGTCTTTCATGTAAGCGTCAATCGCCTTGCGGTACACGCTGGCCACGGTTGCCACATAATGCACGCTTTTCATGCGGCCTTCAATTTTCAAACTGCAAATACCTGCTTTAACAAGCTGCGGTATGCGCGCAATAAGGCATAAATCCTTGCTGTTCATTACATAGGTGCCGTGCGCGTCTTCTTCAATATCGTAGCTTTCGCCGGGGCGGTTCTTTTCGTGCAGGGTGTATTCCCAGCGGCAGGCCTGCGCACATGCGCCGCGGTTGCCGTCGCGCCCTGTAAGGTAGCTGCTTAAAAGGCAACGGCCGCTGTAGGATATGCACATTGCGCCGTGTACAAAGGCTTCCAGTTCCACCGTGGTTTTAGCGCCGATTTGTGCAATTTCTTCCAGCGAAAGTTCGCGCGCCAGCACTACGCGTTCCGCGCCCAAATCATGCCAAGCCTGCACGCTTGCCCAGTTGGTGGTGTTAGCCTGCGTACTTACATGCAGCGGCATGCCGGGCACAACGCGCCGCGCCGTCTGCCATACGCCAAGGTCGCTTATCAAAAGTGCGTCCGCACCGGCCTTTTGCAGTGCCAGCAAGTATTCCGGCAATTTTTCAATATCGCTGTTATGCGCAAAAATGTTTACAGTTACATAAACCTTTTTGCCTAAAGAATGGGCAAAGTCTGCCGCTTCTTTAATTTCGTCAATTTCAAAATTATTGGCAAAAGCGCGCAGGCCAAACATTTTGCCGCCCAGATAAACGGCATCCGCACCGTAGCGCAGCGCCATTTTGCACTTTTCCATATTTCCTGCCGGTGCCAAAAGCTCCGGCTTAACAATTTGTCTTGTCATGTTCCTTCCTTACTGTGGGCCGTGAATATCTTCTATCGCCTGTAAATGTTCTTCGTAAGTGCGCGTAAAACGGTGGTGCCCGTCTTTTTCGGCCACAAAGTATAAATAATCCGTATTTTCCGGGTTCAGTACGGCTTTAATGGCGTCCATGCCGGGGCTGCCAACCGGTCCCGGCGGCAGGCCGGAGTTAACATACGTGTTGTACGGATTTTCAATGCGCGTATCGGCAATAGTGATTTCGGCCTTCTGTTCTCCGCCCAGTATATATTGAATGGTTGTATCCGACTGAATGGGCATGTAAATTTGCAAGCGGCGCAGAAAAACACCGGCAATGCGCGGCTGTTCTTCTTTAAAAACGGCTTCCAGCTCCACCATTGAAGCAATGGTTACTATATCGTGAATGGACATTTTGGTTTTTTCTGCCGCTTCGCCGATTTTTTCGTGGTTAATCTGCGTATTAAACTCCTTAACCATCATGGCAAGCATGTCTTTTTCCGTCATGCTGTCATTAAACTGGTAGGTTGAAGGGAAAATAAAGCCTTCTGCCTTGTATTTTACATCGGCATTATTGGTTTCCATATATTTATACGGAGTGTAGTTGCGTGCGGCTTCTTTAAATTTTTCCGCATCGCCAAGCCCTTCCGCCGCCAGCTTGGCCGCAGTTTTTTCTACCGTGTAGCCTTCAGGCACGGTAAAGCTTACGGTTTTAACCTGCCCGCGCGCCAGAATATCTATAATTTCGCCGTTTGATTTTCCTGCTTCAATTTCGTAGCTTCCGGCCTGCAATTTGCCTTCCAGGCCCATAAAACGCGCTTCCAGCCTGAAGCTTTCAGGGCGTTTAATAAGTTTCTGCCTGTGCAGCATATTGGCAATATCTGCTGCCGTCATGCCGTTTTCTACCGTAATAACGTAGGTTTTGCCGTCGGCTAAATCGGCATTGTTGCCCGTATAATTTAAAACCCAGTAAGATGCTACAAATATTACCAGCAAAGTGCTCATAAAAAACGGTAATATTTTTCTCATGCTACGCCGCCCCTAAACATTCGTACTTTAAAAATGCCGGACCAAAGGTCCGGCAGGCAGTTTATTATTCTTCGTCCCATTCGGCAACGAGTTTTTCGTAAGCCGCTTTAACTTCTTCAAACTCCTCGTCGGTAGGCCCAAGATAAATTTCGTTGCCGTCTTCGTCAAAGTCAATGCGGGCAATGATTACATTGTCCTCGTCATCGTCTTCTTCATCATGGCAATGGCATTCTTCATCTTCGCAGCCGCAGTCGTCAGCGTCCAAAGCGGAAAGAACCGCAAAGCTCTTTTCACCAACGGGGATAACCATTTCCTCACGGAAATACATTTCGTTGCCGTCCTCGTCGGTAATAACTACGATTTCTTCTTCGTCGATATGGTCATGCTCAAGCTCAAATTCTTTGTTATCGTCCATTTTGTACCTCTTTCTTAAAGCATAAGTATAATTAGGTTTATTTTATCGTATCATACCGCTAACTGTCAATAAAAGGATAAGTGAAATTTACTTAAACAAAAACAGCGCCCGCTGAAAATACGGACGCTGCTGCGTTAATTTTTATTTGCCGAAAAGTTTGCCGATGCCTTGTTTTACTGCCCCGCCAACCTGCTGGCGCACGTTTTCGCGCACTTCTTCTTTGGTAGGTGCGGTAAAGCCTGATTCGCTCATTTTATCAAAAGTAATTTTGCCATTGCTGTTCATTACGGCATTACTGGTAAAGCTGCCCAGCGGTGTGCCAATGGTAATGCCGGAGAAGGTCATCTGCCCGTTTGCGCGGCTGAAATTGCCTGAAAGCGAGTTAAACGGAACGCCTGCAAAATTGCCGGGCGCAATAACAAACGTACCGCCCGCAACGGCGCTGTCTGCGCTGCCGGTGCCGCTGGCGTCTGCTTCAAAGCTCAGCGGGCCGCTGATTTGCGTTTCCGTTACCGCGGTACTGTCCATACCGCTGCCGGAAAGATGCAGCGCAAAGTTTTTAGTTGCTGCTTCTACCGTGCCGCTTACGCCCAAAGTACCGCTGTAAACATTGGCATAAGTGTTGCTTAACGTTACCAGTCCGTTAGTATAGTTGTAATTACCGTTAATGCCCGTTGCCACAAGCGGAGCAACTTCCAGTTTATCCATGCTAAAGCTGCCGTTAATTACAGGCGCGTCAATCGGGCCGGTTACCTTGCCGTTAATGTTAACGCTGTCGGTAATGCCCATGCCGGGGCTTACAGCGTCCACGCGGAAGGAAGGCGCTGCCACGTTCAAATCATAAGTAGGCATGCCCTGTTTCTGGAACAGGATTTTGCCGTCCATGTTAACATCCTGACCTTCCACTTTGCCTTTAACGGCGGTAAACGAAGCAGCATTGTTGTCAATGGCAAAGCTGCCGCCGCCATCGGTAATGTTATAGCCCAAAGCCTTGCCTGCCACGCCGCTCAGGCTGCCGTCAAGGTTCAGGTTCCACTTAGCGTCGTGCAGTCCTGCTGCAAGTTTGGCGCCGTTAATAACGCCGCCGGTAATGCTCAGTTCGCCAAACGAAGGCAGAACTTTCATAAGCTCAGTAATTTGCAGGTTTTTAACTTCGGCGCCGATTGTTACATCGTCATAAACCTTGTCAATGCTGCCAATTAAATCAGCGTCACCGTTTTTGCCCTGCAAAGTAAATTTAATATCCGGGAACTCTTTTAAGTTAGCCTGCATTTCCACGTTGCTGAAATCAAGCTTCTGCCCGTTCATGTCAAGCGCCAGAGCGCCGTCGGTAATTTCCACCATGCCGCGGAATTCTGTCGGCGTTTCATCATCTTTGTCGGAAAAATTGATGTAGTTAATAATGTCAAGCCCGTCTTTATCGGTGTAATTTACCGCAAACTGCGGCTTTTCGATAGAAATGCTGTTAATGGAGTTAATGCCGAAAGAACCTTTAAGGATATCAAAAAGGTTGGCGGAAACGTTCATTTCCGGTACTTCGGCCAGTTTTTTGCCGTCAGGCGCAGTCCACACTACGTTTTCAAACACAACATTACCCGATACACTGGCGCTGAAATGCCCTATTTGCAGCTTGCCCTGCAGCACCGTCTGCCTGTCAGCCATTTCGTTTACAAAGCCCGCGGCTTTATTGCCTGCAACATGCACCGCCAGCGTGCCGAGAATTATCAGCACCGCTATTACGCCGCCGGCTATTTTATGTTTTCTCTGTAACATTAAAATCACCCCGCTGCCGTTTGTTTAGCGCCGGCTGTCCAAATAGTTCTGCAAAATAACCACAGCCGCCATCATGTCAATAATTTTACGGCGTTTTTTGCGCTTCATGTCCGCGTCTATCAGCACGTTTTCTGCCGCCACCGTCGAAAGCCTTTCATCCCACAGCACAACTTTAATGCCTTCAAAGCGTTTTTTCAGTTCTTCGGCAAAAGCCTCGCTTACGTGTGCGCGTTCGCCTATTGTGCCGTTCATATTTTTGGGGTAACCCAAAACAACCGTATCCACTTCATACTCTTTAATCAGCTCGCCTATGCGCTCAAAATCGCGTTCTTCCGTTGTGCGGCGTATGGTTTCCACGCCGCCGGCAATCATGCCCAATAAATCACTCGTTGCCACGCCTATTGTGCGCGTGCCGATATCAAGCCCCATGCTTCTTTTCATAGCGCCGCCCTACTTTTTAGCCGATGCGGAAAGATAACTTTTTACAAGCTCTTCCAAAAGTTCATAGCGTTCAAAGCGGCGCAGCTTGGTGCGGGAATCCTTATGGCTGGTAATGTAAGTGGGGTCGCCGCTTAAAAGATAGCCCACAAGCTGGTCTACCGGGTTGTAGCCCTTTTCCTCCAGCGCGGCATAAACCTCGCGGATAGTCTGGGCTACGTCTTTTTTATCTTCAGTGCGTTTAAACATCATGGTTTCGCTTGAAATGCTCATAACTATTCCTCCTTTAAAAACAAAAAGGCTTTTTATTTATTTTAACATACCTTAACGCAAAATAATAGAAAGAAACGGCTGAGCTTTGAACCCAGCCGTTACTATTTTGTGAAATTATTTAATCTGTCCTTCAATAACAGTCAGTGCGGTTTTCAGTGCTTCATCAAGTTTGGAAGCATCTTTGCCGCCGGCCTGCGCCATATCGGGGCGTCCGCCGCCGCCGCCGCCGCAAACCTTGGCAACTTCCTTAACAATCTGCCCGGCATGGATGCCTTTGGCAACAGCGTCTTTGGTTGCCATGGCAAGAATATTGATTTTGCCGCTGTCAATAACATCGGCCAGCACTACAACGCCGCCAACTTTATCGCGCATCTGGTCGCCCAGGCTGCGCAGTGCTTCAACGTCACCGGCGCTTACTTTCTGTACAAGTACTGGAACGCCTTTAATATCGCAAACGCTGGAAGCAGCGTCGCTTACCTGCGCTTTGGCAATCTGGCCTTCCAGCTCGCTGATTTTCTGTTCCGCTGCTTTATAATCGGACTGCAATGCACAGATACGTGCGCAAAGGTCATTGCTGCGGCATTTAAGGCCGGTTGCTGCGGTTTTAACCATGTCTTCCATCTCGCGTACATAGTTCAGCGCGCCGTGGCCGGTTACGGCTTCAATACGGCGTACGCCTGCGCCTGTGCTCGATTCGGACAGGATTTTAAACATGCCAATCTGCGCGGTGTTGCCAACATGCACGCCGCCGCAGAATTCCATAGAGAAGCCCGGTACGGTAACAACGCGTACAATGCTGCCGTATTTTTCGCCGAACAGTGCAACTGCGCCGCGTTTTTTTGCTTCGTCAATCGGCAGTTCTTCAATGGTTACATCTTTTGCTGCCAGAATCTGGTCGTTTACAATTTCTTCAACCCTGCGCAGTTCTTCTTCCGTTACGGGAGAGAAATGCGAGAAGTCGAAACGCAGACGGTCAGGGCCAACATAGCTGCCTGCCTGGTTTACATGGTCGCCCAAAACCTGTTTTAAAGCTGCATGCAGCAGGTGGGTTGCTGTATGGTTGCGGGCAATATCGTTTTTGCGTCCGCGTTCAATTTCAAACTTAACTTCGTCGCCAACAGCAACGGTACCTTCGGTTACGGTGCCAATCATAATAGTTGCGCCGTCCGGCAGTTTTTTGGTAATTTCAACCTGCATTACGCCGGCAGGGGCAATAATGCGGCCGGTATCACCAAGTTGTCCGCCGCCTTCAGCGTGAAATGCGGTAACGTCGGTAATAACAGCGGCTTTTTTGCCGTCCTCCATGCTCTCAACCGGCTGTGCGTCATGAGCAGGATACATGGCAACAATTTTGCCGCCCTGTGCGCCTTCATCAACCTTTAAGGAAGCAAGGTCAATGCTGCGGGTGTTGTAAATTACCGGGCGTCCGGTTTTGTCGTCGCGAGCGTCGCGTGCCATTTTGCGCTGAACCTCCAAAGCCTCGTTAAAGGCCTTATCGTCCATCGTCATGCCTTCTTCTTCCAGAATCTCGGCAGTCAGTTCACGCGGGAAACCGAAAGTGTCGCTCAGGCGGAAAGCAGTTGCGCCGTCCAGCACGGTTTTGTTTTCTTTTTTGAGGCTTTCGATTTCGGTATATAAAAGGTCGCAGCCCTGGCGCAGAGTGCGCAGGAAGCTGGTTTCTTCCATTTCAATAACTTTATGGATAAAGCTTGTTTTTTCAACAAGGTACGGATACGGTTCTTTAAACATGTCAATAACAACATCAACCGCACCATTAAGGAACTTATCTTCAATGCCGATTAAGCGCGCATGGCGTACGGCACGGCGCAGTACGCGGCGCAGTACATAGCCGCGGCCTTCGTTGGAAGGAAGCACGCCGTCGGCAATCATAAAGGTAATGCTGCGGACATGGTCGGCAATAACCTTTAAGGATACGTCCGTCTTTTTATCCTTGCCATATTCTACGCCGGCAACTTTAGCGGCATATTCAATAATCGGGAAGATAAGGTCGGTTTCAAAGTTGGAAGGCTTGCCCTGCAATACGGAAGCAAGGCGTTCAAGGCCTGCGCCGGTATCAATGTTTTTATTGGCAAGCGGTGTGTAAGTGCCGTCTTCATGCTGGTCATACTGGGTAAATACCAGGTTCCAGATTTCAAGGAAACGGTCGCAGTCGCAGCCGGGTTTGCAGTCAGGTCTGCCGCAGCCGCGTTCTTCGCCCATATCAATGTGCAGTTCGCTGTCCGGTCCGCACGGGCCGCTGCCGGTTTCCCAGAAGTTTTCTTCAAGGCGTACAATGCGTTCATCAGGCACGCCTACAACATTGTGCCAGATTTCGTATGCTTCGTCGTCAGTAGGATGGATGGTTACCCACAGTTTATCGGCAGGCAGCTCCAGTTCTTTGGTTAAAAATTCCCAGCTCCAGGGAATGATTTCTTTTTTGAAATAATCGCCGAAGGAAAAATCGCCCAGCATTTCAAAATAGGTATGGTGGCGCGCAGTACGGCCTACGTTTTCAATATCGCCGGTGCGCACGCATTTCTGGCAGGTAGTGATACGCGGAGAAGGCGGTTTCATTTTACCGGTAAAAAACGGTTTAAAAGGCGCCATGCCCGCACCAATTAAAAGCAGAGTCGGGTCGTCCTGCGGAATGAGCGAAGCGCTCGGCAGCACAAGATGCCCTCTGTCTTCAAAAAACTTTAAAAATCTTTTACGGATTTCATTACCACTCATGTACTTCATAATTCAAAAATCGCTCCTTTTAAATAGGTACAACGCATAAGAAAATTATATAAAAATTAGCGTGCAAAGTCAACGCACGCTAAAAGTATACAGGGTTATTAATTAATTTTTCTGTTTGCCATGCAGCGCTTTTTCCGCGCCAATGTCCTTCGGGAAGTAATATTTGTGCCCTATAAGTTCATCAGGCATATACTGCTGCTGTACCCAGCCGCCGGGGTAATCGTGCGGATATTTATAGCCCGTGCCGTGTCCCAGCGCACCTGCACCGGGGTAATGCGCATCGCGCAGATGTTTGGGCACCGTGCTCTGCACCGCACGCGCTTCTTCACGCGCACTGAAAATTGCCGTGCAGCAGGCGTTGCTTTTGGGGGCGTTGGCTATATAGCACACGGCCTGCGCCAACGGCAGCTGTGCTTCCGGCAGGCCTATGAAATGGGCAGCCTGCGCCGCGGAATTAGCCACAACCAGCGCCATCGGGTCAGCATTGCCTACATCTTCTGCCGCGCAGATAACAATGCGCCGCGCGATAAAACGCACGTCCTCGCCGCTTTCCAGCATCTCTGCCAGATAGTGCAGTGCCGCGTCGGCGTCACTGCCGCGCATGCTTTTTATAAACGCCGATACCGTATCGTAATGGCGGTCGCCCTTTTTATCGTAACGCTTAAAAGCGTCGCCCATTACGCTTTTAAGCACCGCACCATCAATCGTTTTTACGCCGTCCGGCAGCATAAATTCTGCCTGCTCCAACAGGTTCAGCGCCACGCGCGCGTCGCCGCCGCAAAAATCAGCCAGTGCTTCCAGCGCCTCGTCCGTCATGGCAAGCCCCTGCCTGCCGTAGCCGTTTTCCTTGTCCGTCAGCGCCTTTTGCAAAATCTTTTTAACGGCGTTTTTATCAAGCCTCTCCAGGCGGATAATTTTCATCCGCGACAAAAGCGGCGCATTAACTTCAAAAAACGGGTTTTCCGTAGTTGCGCCGATAAGAATAACCGTGCCGTTTTCCACATACGGCAAAAGCACATCCTGCTGAGCCTTGTTAAAGCGGTGTATTTCGTCGATAAAAACTATCGTACGCCCCATGCCGCTGTACAAAGCGTCACGCGCTTCGCCAATCAGCTTACGCAGCTCCGGCACGCCGCTCGATACGGCATTAAGCGCAACAAAGCGGCTCTGCGTCATATTGGCAATAATATGTGCCAATGTAGTTTTGCCGGTTCCCGGCGGTCCGTAAAACAAAAGCGGCTGCAAAGCGTCGCGCTCAATCATCCGCCGCAGCGGGCTGCCCGGCCCAAGGGATTTTTCCTGCCCGGCAAAATCGCTTAAACGCCGCGGGCGCATGCGGTCTGCCAGCGGTTTGGTAATTGTTTGTGCAAATAAACTGTCCATATTTTAATCTTGCCCGGCAATTATTTTCTGTACAATATGCGCAGCCATCATCATACCGGCGCAGGCAGGCACAAACACCAGGCTGCCCGGCACGCTGCCTTCAATAAAGCGCTGCGGTTCTTCATGCGAATATACAACGGTAATGCCTTCGGTAATACCGGCGTCGCGCAGTTTTTTGCGCATGCTGCGCGCTAGCGGGCACACGCTCGTTTTGCTGATATCCGTAATTTCAAGCATTTCCGGGTGCAGCTTGTTGCCCGTGCCCATGGCAGATACCACGGGAACGTTATGCCTGTAAGACTCTATTAAAAGGTCTGCTTTCGATTCCGTACTGTCGATAGCGTCGGCAATAAAATCAAAACCGTCCACAAAAAGATTTTCAAAATCGCCCGGCCTGTAAAAATCCTTAATAACCCTTATGCGGCACAAAGGGTTAATATCGCGCAGGCGCGCTGCCATAACGTCGGCCTTAAACTTGCCGATAGTGCTTGTAAGCGCAGGCAGCTGGCGGTTAATATTGCTTGCTTCAACGGTATCATTATCCATAATTACAAAGCTGCCAACACCGGTGCGACACAAAGCCTCCGCCACATAAGAACCAACGCCGCCAAGGCCTATAACGGCAACTCTGGCGGCATTTAATTTTTCAACGGCCTTGGGGCCGATAACCATTTCTACACGTGAAAGCTCCATTAGTCCTCCAAAAAAATTTCCCCGCAATGCCGTCCTGCCCAATGTTTTGAACCTGCATGTGCAGGTGGGTGCCCTCCCGCCTACCGCAAAAGTCCCCTCGAGAGGGCTTGTTTTTAATAGGCGGAGCTCAAATTCCGGGCTCCCTAGGTAAGTGTGTTGGCTCAAAACTAAAAGGCAATGTAACGAACACCGCAGGGGAATTTGCTCCATTTATAAGACCGGCTTCTGCCAATCTCTTTACATATACTATAACAAAATTTGCCTTAAATCACAAGTGGCAAGCAGTTTAAAAACAGAAAAATACACGGTAATCATAACAACATTATCAATATCCAACAGAGTACTAAAACTACATATGCTCATCATTAACAGTTAATGTGTGTAAGTTTATCAATATCCAACAGAGTACTAAAACCGCTTTTCTTTCGGCGTTTTAGCCGTTTTTGTGTAAGTTTATCAATATCCAACAGAGTACTAAAACGGTATTGTTTGCCTAACCATATAGCCATTGGTGTAAGTTTATCAATATCCAACAGAGTACTAAAACGTATGCTGCCGTCCTGTGCCTGTATGGTTAGTGTAAGTTTATCAATATCCAACAGAGTACTAAAACCTTTTTCCGTGTCGATGTCCTTATGCTGATGTGTAAGTTTATCAATATCCAACAGAGTACTAAAACGCCGCAACAGGCAGATGGCAGAATACGCGGTGTAAGTTTATCAATATCCAACAGAGTACTAAAACCTTAACTTTATTTTACACCACATACAGATTACAATTCAATTAAATCTTCCGTAATCAATAAATTTTCTGTCGGCGTTTTATCGCCAAGCATAATAATCATACTGGCATACTGTTTTTCTGTAACCTGCAATACACGCACCGAGCCTACAGGCGGTAAAATTACCTTTACTTTGTTTATATATTTTCTGGCATCATCATTATTGCGCGTTATTCTGCTGTAAACAGAATATTGCAGCATATCAAATCCAAGTTTAATTAAACCTGTACGGAAATGTAGATACTCTCTTTTATCTTCTGTAGTTGCGGTTGGTAAATCAAACATTACTATAATACGCATAAACCTATTATACAAATTTTTCTCCTATTACTGGTATTATCAGTTTATTAACATCAGCATTATCAATAGCTGTCGTTAAACTTGCTATATATTTATCAACCGCATTATGTACTTTCATTATTTTATTACCGTATGCTATATCTCCGTTTATAATATTGGCAAGCCCTATTTTATTATTTTTTGTCAAAGTATCAACTAAATCCTCATTATTTTGCCAAACCCATATATCCGCTAACGGACGTAAAGGTTCCATTAAATCATCAGCAAGATTAAAGGGATTAGCTTCATTTATATGATGTATACCCAAAGCACAATTATAACCATAAGCACACAGCGAGCGCGCTACAGATGAACGGATAACCGCATAACCATAATTAAGCGCTATATTGATTATATCGTTTTCAAACCTGATAAAATCACAACCATAAAAATTTCTAAAAAACATTTTGGCAGCAATGCCCTCACGGTTGCCGGTATCACCACTTAATACTTCCTGCGCTAATTGCTGCATACGCTCGCAAACCTTTGTACCTGCACCACTTATTTTTAATGCTGTACCCTGATTTATAATTTTTGCCTTAACAATACGTTGCCACAGCAAATTTTTAAATGTATCCGTTAAAGCAATTTGCTTTTTTAATACACCATAAGGCCTATAATGCGTATTTAATGGCAAAAGGTTACAACACGGCAAATGTGTATCATCGCAAAGTATGGCATTAATGCCATACTTTGCCAGTTTTTGCAAGGCATATGCCGATATATTAATATATACATTATCTATGAAAAGATTTTTAATATCACTTAAAGGAACTTTTTTAACCGTATCTCCGTAATTAATAAGCAGCCACTCATCTTTAACAGTTAAATATTGTCCTTTTGTGATAAAAACGGTACGGAACATTTAATTTCACCGCCAATTTTACCAAGTATATCAACGTAATATTTTTTTACAACATCTTTTTTGCCAATAGTTTTATCTTCCATGAGATTGCAATTATTATTTTTACAATAAATTCTATTTGCTTTAGAATTTTTAATCCCTCTATAATAACCACTAAATTTTATATTCCCTATATTATCAAAAATCTTAATATAATCATTGGCAAATAAATACATAATATGTTCCTGATAGTCTTCCGGATAAGGAGTTATAAGATACAATTTTTTATTTTTCTTTTTTAAATCAACATATCTTATACCTCGTAAAATAGTTTGATTTTTATTATTTTTATACAGTTCTGCGCAATAATATTCTTTTGTATCTAAAACATTAGCATTTCCAAAGCTGTCAACTTTTTTAATATAAGCACCATCTGTTTCGTTTTTCTTCAGCGGATTATCTTTTGTAAATTTCCCCTGATATTTTTTATTTTGCTTGTATGAAACAAGAACAGGTTTTATGCTGTCTGCAAAAACTGCATCATCTTTATAAAAAGCCTTTACATTTTTATAAAACTGTTCTTCACTTACATCTTTATAAAATTCAAGGCTATTGTCCCACAAACGTATATCAACTTCATCTGCTATATTTCTTATCATGGCAGGCACACGGCTGTATGGTGTTGCCAAAAGTTTTTCGGTGTATTCTTTATTAAAGCCGTAATATTTAACCATTTTATTAACGGCTTTACCTAAATAAGTTAAATATTCATCACTTATGCGTTTATGGTAATCTTTATAGATTCGGTCAAGCTTAATTTTATCACTGGCAATCTCAAGATATGCAGGTGTTAAGTTGGCAATTACTATAGCGTCTGCCGCATGGTGTAAATTATTATCTCTGTTTTTCTGCTCATCGCCCCATGTTTTTTTATTAAACCATAACCTTCTCATTCTTGAAGTTATTATGCCTTTTACACCAAAAACATTTTTAGTTTTGTCGCTGTTGAACAATAAATTAGCAGATAAATAATTTACCAAAAACCTTGTAATATACCTTGTATCGTTAATGTTTCTGGATTTCCATTCTGAAAGCAAATCTCTGTTGCCATATAAATTAGATAAGGTTAAATATTTATATTTTTTAATGCTTATCTTCTTTTTCTTAAATAAAGTATTAATCCGTTTTAAATAATCCTCTTTGTCCGCACTGCTTAAATAACCCAAAGGCACCTGCTGCCCTTTTTGCTGCCTGTTAACGCCTAAATTAACCAGCGCTTTATTTTGTAAAGTATCATCTAAAATAAGGGAAAAAGGCACTATATGGTCAACATCATAAATACCGCTTAATATTTTTTCTACAGGAATGACCTCACCCGTATATAAATCTTTGCCTTCCTGTTCTTCCCATAAACGGTATCTTTCAATATCGAAAGGCTTTACTTCCCCTTCTTTACGAAGGCCGAGTTCAATTAACTTATTTGCAATTTTATCTTTTTCTTTTTTGTTATCATTAATGCGTTTGATAATTTTAGCACGTTCTTTAAAACTGCGCCCTAAATCATCGGCAACCTCAATATTAATATATTCAGGTGAACCATATTTTCTGATAAGCTCATTTAAAATTTTGCGTGTTTCATTTACAGCTTTAAAAACAACTGTATTCTTTACAAGTTCTTCATCAACCTTTTTGTCAAACGGTGCAAGATATTTTTGTTTTTCTATATCAGGCAGAGCATCTTCTCTTTCTTTAAGCATGCGTGCTTGGAAATTACCATAAGTTTCTCCACGTTTAAAGGCTTCAATTGCCTCAACCATATATTTTTCGCACACGCTTGCCGTGCCACCAAATTTTTTACGGATAACTTCTTTCTGTAATTTTTCGTTCCACCCTTTTGCTTTTAAAGCTCTTATTCTACGCGCCGGTGTAATATTTTCAGACAGTAATAAGCACAATTGATGCAATTTTGAAGGATTGTTTATATCGAACTGATTTTCTTTTATCAATTCTTCATATTTATAACCAGCATTAGTTAAAACTGCTTTCAAAGTTTTTAATGTTCTAATTGTGTCAGGTACTGTAACTTCAAGTTTTCCCGGCTTACGCATTTCTAATTTATTTTGTTTTAAAATATTTTTTATATCATTTTCTGTTATTGAAGCATTTACAAGAGCAGTATCAATTATCTCTTTCGCAACATTTTCAGGCAGTAAAATTTCCCCTGTTTCCGTATTTACAAACGAAAGCTGCGACAAGCAATTTACCAACGCATAAATATCAGATATAACCGTGCTTCTGTAAGCTCTTTTTTCATCTTTGTAATACATGCACTGGCCGATACTGTCAATAAACCCCATAAATCTTCTGGTTTTATCGTCTTCGTTGCCAGGTCCTGTTTCAAAATCTCTTTGAGCAAAGACCATATCATCGCAAATAATTCTAATATTATTTGCTGTAAGCTGCGGATAATATTCACTTTGTTTATTTAAAATATCTTCCAGTTCTTTTTTTACAAATTCTCTTTTAATTAAAATATAACGCTTTGCATTTTTATGGTTGCGATAATCAGCAAAAGATGTTTCAGTTCTAAAAGCAGAGTCATTAATTAACATTTCTGCAACGGATTTATACCCGCCGGATTGATAAATTTCATCAAAGCTGGCTAAACCGCCTTCAATTTTTTGCAGTTCATCTTTATCGGCGTTTTCTTTTTTAGAATCTTCATCGTAAAATTCACGATACCCTCTCCGGTTACAAATATGGATAATGCAATCCAAAATTTCTTCAGGTGTTAGTTTTTCATTTAAACCTTTTATTCTTGTTTGCAGGACATTTTGATTACCATTTTGTTCCTGCCATGCTTTCAATTGTACTTCATTCATTAATTTTATTTTTAAAAAGAATTTTTTTATACGTTCTTTACGGTGTTTTCTTCTGCGAAGCAAACGGCGTGTACTTCTGTATCCACGCCTTTCTTGCGCATTGCTTGCTTTTTGGCGGATATTTTCACCAGAATCAAATAATCTTACGCCTATATCTTCTATACGCGCATCTAAATTATTTGTTCTGGAAATAACGGCATAACCAACCGAACCAATACCAATATCCAAACCTATCCCATATTTTCTTTCCATAGCAATTCTCCTTTTTATATTATATTGACACGTAGCTTGACCAATGTTAAAATAAATACAAATTAGAATTAGTGTTGTGTAGGTTTATCAATATCCAACAGAAAACCATTATTGCAAACTTATAAGTTTATCAATATCCAACAATAGTTCTAAGATAAGGCTATTTATGCCGTAGGGTATGGTGGTATCCCGTTAATCCACCTTTAAGCCATTGCTTATGCAATGGCTTATTTATATTTTAACCTAATTTATTTTTACAGTAAATAAATATTGACATTTTTATGAAATGAAAAAGGGGAGTGGTATTAATCACCATTCCCCTTTTTTCAAAAAAATAACAGAGCCTGCGTCTGCAAGCTCTGTTATTAAGCATTGGCTTATACTTACTGTAAAAGTTGTTTTACCATGGCATTAATGCGTTTGCCATCGGCACGGCCACCGGCTTTGGCAATAACCTTAGGCATTACCTTGCCCATGTCCTTCATGCTGGCTGCGCCTGTTTCGGCGATTACTTCCTTAACAAGGCTTTGCAGCTCGTCATCTTCCATTGCGGCCGGAAGATATTTTTGCAGCACTTCAATCTCAGCTTTGGCCTGGTCTATCAGATCGGTGCGTCCTGCTTTCTCAAACTCAGCAAGAGAATCCTGACGCATCTTAACTTCTTTCATCAAAACTGCAATTACTTCGTCTTCAGTAAGTTCTTTTTTGTCATTGATCTCGACATTTTTGATATTGGCACGCGCCATACGGATGGTTTCCAGCGCCACTTTGTTGTGGGCTTTCATGGCCTGCTTCATATCTTCTGTCAGCTGATCTTTAATTGACATCTGCACGCGCCCCCATTATCTGGATTTACGTTTTCTTGCGGCTTCGGATTTCTTTTTGCGCTGAACGCTCGGTTTTTCATAGTGTTCGCGTTTTCTTACTTCAGAAAGGATGCCGGCTTTTTGGGTAGCTCTTTTGAATCTGCGCAGTGCGCTGTCAAGAGTTTCGTTTTTGCCAACTTTAATTTCTGCCATCTGATCTCCCTCCCTCCACACACTTAGGGAAGTGTATATACAATTTATATGCTTTGAGAATACTCCGAAGCATATAATCTCACCGTCTAATTATACATTACTGTAAGGAGTTTGTCAATCAGCACGGAGGCCAGCCGAGCATTTTACCGCCCAAAAGATGGATATGCAGATGGTGCACGGTTTGTCCGCCTTCGTCGCCGGTGTTAACAACAATGCGGAAGCCTTTTTCGCTTACGCCGAGTTTTTCGCTGAGCATTTTTACTTTGCCCAGCATGTACTTAACAAGTTCCGGGTCTGCCGCAACAATGTTTTCCGTATGTTCCTTCGGAATCATCAGTACGTGTACGGGCGCAGCCGGTGCGGCGTCGCGGATAACAATCATTTTATCGTCTTCATATACTCTTTCGGCAGGAATCTCTCCGGAAATAATACGGCAGAATACGCAGTCGTTCATATTTTTACCTCCTCGCTGTTTAAGGTTGTATTTAATTGGTAACTTATTATAAATTCGCCAAAGATAATAAAATTCCTTTTAAATTATGTTAAATTCTTCAGTCTTTTATAATTTCGCCAAGCAGTTTTTCGCCGTCAAAAGCCGTTATTTTTACAGGCAGTATTTCGCCGCCCAGATTACGTCCCCCGCTTTTTACAAAAACACGCTGATAGTTGCCGGTTAAGCCTTCAAAATAATCTTCACCGGCAGGCTGCTCAAACAAAACTTCCGCATTTTGTCCAACCATGGCCTGCAAAAAAGCTTTGTGCATGGTTTCGTCAATTCTTCCCAAAATGTCGGCACGTTCTTTTTTAACGGCTTCCGTTACAGCGCCCGCAAATTTTTCGGCAGGCGTGCCTTTGCGCGCCGAAAACGGAAAAATATGCATTTTGCTGAAGCCGCAGCTTTCGGCAAATTTGCAGGTTGTTTCAAAATCCACTTCCGTTTCGCCGGGAAAACCAACAATAACATCCGTAGTTATGGCAATATCGGGCACCTTCGTTTTAATATCCGCCAGAAGCGTTTTAAATTTAGCCGTTGTATACGGCCTGTGCATGGCCTGCAAGGTTTTATCGCAGCCCGATTGCAGCGGCAGGTGCAAATGCCTGCAAAAACGTGCGTCTTCCTGCATCAGCGTTAAAAGGCGCGGCTCTACCTCAACAGATTCCAGCGAACCGAGGCGCAGGCGCTGCACACCCGGCACATCAAGAACGGTTTTAACTGCGTCATACAAAGTAGGGCCGTCAGGGTTTTCTTTGCCGTAACAGCCAAGGTGAATACCGATAAGCACAATTTCCTTAAACCCGGCGCTTATAAGGCGCTGCGTTTCGGTACGTATGCTTTCAAGGCTGCGGGAGCGCAGCGGGCCGCGTGCATACGGAATAATGCAGTAAGTGCAGAACTGGTTGCAGCCTTCCTGAATTTTTAGAAAGGCGCGCGTTTTATCGGTTATATCGCCTGCTGCCATTTCTTCAAAAGCAGTGCTGGCAGTTAATTTATGCACGGCATCCAGCGTATCGGTCTGCCTGTGCGCAAGGCGTTCTTCCACCAGCTGCACAATCTGCGCGCGGTCCTGGTTGCCAATAATCATATCCACACCGGCAATAGCTTTTACTTCTTCCGCCGCCGTCTGCGGATAGCAGCCGGTAACCACAATCAGCGCATTGGGGTTCTTGCGGATGGCGCGGTGAATGGTCTGGCGCGATTTGCGCTGCCCGGTATTGGTAACAACGCAGGTATTAATAATATATACATCAGCTTCGCCGTCGAAACTGACAAGCTGATGCCCGCTGCGCAAAAACAGGTTTTCCATGCTTGCCGTATCGGCCTGGTTAACCTTGCAGCCAAGCGTATAAAATGCAATTTTTGCCATTTTCAGCCTCCCAGTTCGTCAAATTCGTATAAAACGGCACTTAAAGCAGTAAGCCCGGCCGTTTCGGCGCGCAAAATACGCCTGCCAAGCGACACAGGCACCGCACCGCCGCTGCGTGCTTTATCAAGCTCGGCTTCGCTGATGCCGCCTTCCGGGCCGATTATAATTAATATGCTGTCTGTATTTAAATTGCTTTGCAGAACCTGTTTAAGACCCTGCCTGTCCTCACTTTCATAGGGAATCAGGCGAAGGTCAAAACCGTCCCGGTCCATGCGGGCCACCGCCTCCTTGAAGGACAGCACCCGGCCGATCTCCGGCACCAGGCTGCGCTTGCTCTGCTTGGCCGCGCTTTCGGCAATTTTTTGCCAGCGCTGGCATTTTTTGGCAGCCTTCTCGCCGTCATAGCGCACAACGGAATGTTCCATTGCCAAAGGCACAATGCAGCTTACGCCGAGCTCCACCGCCTTTTGGATGATAAAATCCATCTTTTCGCCTTTTACAAGCCCCTGCGCCAGTGTAATCTTTACCGCAGGCTCATGGCTTTCGGCAATAACTTCAAGGCATTTTACAAGCGTCTGCCCGGGCGCGGTTTCAGTGATTTCTGCAAGGGCGGTTACGCCGTCATCGCTCACAATCTGCACTTTTTCGCCCGGCTTCATTTTAAGCACGGTGTAAATATGGCGTGCGTCAATGCCGTCTATCATCATGTTTTCCGCATAAGGGCGCGGAATAAAAAATCTGTGCATTAATCCTCCAGTGCCATCAGCATGGCAGCCCAGCCGCCTTTATGGCGCGTGCTGATAACCTTCAGCCCGCTGGCTGAGGCAGCCTTTTTAATATCGTCTTCACGTTCTTCTATAATGCCGCTGGCAAGGAACTTGCCGTCCGCTTTCAGCTTTTGTGCAACATCCGGCAGCAGCATAATAATAATATCGGCAATAATATTGGCAATAATCACGTCGGCCTTGCCTTCCGTGCCGTGCAGAAGGTCGCCTTCTTTAACTGCAATAACTTCGCTCAGGCCGTTTTCGGCAATGTTTTCTTTGGCAATGCGCACGGCGTTAGCGTCAATATCTACGGCAACAATGCTTTTGGCGCCCAGTTTGGCAGCCGCAATGCTTAAAATACCGCTGCCGGTGCCAACGTCAAATACTTCTGCCTGCGATGTAATAATTTCTTCCAAATATTCCATGCACATGCTTGTTGTATGGTGCGTGCCGGTGCCAAAGGCCATGCCGGGGTCAATTTCAATAACAAGGTCATCAGCCTTGGCATCGTATTTTTCCCACGAAGGCTTAATAACAAGGTGTTTGCCGATATTGGTTACATGGAAATACTGCTTCCATTCGTTTGCCCAATCCTGCTCACACAGTGTACGGAACAGCGGATTGCGGAAAACGCATTTTTGCCCGATACGTTCTTCAACGGCTTTAACCTCGCGCGAGATAAACTCCAAACGTTCGGAAAGTTTTTCGTCATCCGGGTAATAAGCCGTTACGGTAACAACCTCGGTATTCTGCTGTTCGGGAATATCGCACAGCTCCCATGTGCCGCTTGCGCGCAGCTGATTAATTAAAAGCGGGTCTTCCATGGCCACGCCCTGCGCACCGGCGCTGTATAAAATATCGGCAATCGTGTCTGCCTGTTCATGCGTTGTCTGTAAGCTGACTTCCGTCCACTGCATTACGTTTCACTCCTCAAAAAACTCATAGTAAAAAGATATAAATTTCCGCCTTTTATCTTATCATAACAAGGCCGAAATGTACATTATAAAATCAGTCAATTTATATTTATCACGCCGCAGCGGCTTTTTTATTAAGCGTTACTATATTTGACTTTTTGCGCCTGTTTGCTATAATAATTATAGAAAAACAAACGGCTGCCGATAGACGGTCAGCCCGCAAAAAAGTTTAAATCATCTAACGATAACCGTCACAGTTTTGGCTGGCTTGTGGCGGTTATCTGCTTTTACGCGAAAAATCTTTCCCGAGGGTATAACCAATGGAAAAGATAGTCACCGTATAGCCGATTACGGCTATCAACGATAATATATCCACGTTATCCCCTCCTTTAGCATATTTCCGCTACGCGGATTCTATGTTATCGGAGGGTCACAGTCCCTCCGCAGAGGGCTAACCGCCTACCGTTATGGCAGCACATTTGCCTGCATATTGTAACAGAAAAATATAAAACTGTAAAGATACTAAAAGCGCGCTTCCGAATTTACGGAAACGCGCTTTATTTGTTATTTAAACAAATCTTTAATTTTGTTCAAAAAGCTTTTTTCTTCGGGGTTTATGTTGTCCTTGCTGATATCGGCAAATTTACGCAGCGCGTCTTTTTGCTTTTCGCTCAGCTTTTTAGGAACAACAACTTTTATGCGTACCAGCTGGTCGCCGCGGCTGCCTCCGCGCAGGCTTGGTATGCCTTTGCCTTTCAGGCGCAGCACCTGTCCCGGCTGGGTACCTTCCGGTATTTTCATGGTTACCTGGCCGTCCAGCGTCGGTACTTTTATTTCATCGCCCAAAGTTGCCTGTACAATGTTAATAGGCACTTCGCATAATACAGTGTTGCCGTCGCGTTCAAAGAATTTGTGCGGCTTCACATAAAGGTATACGTAAAGGTCGCCGCTCGGGCCGCCGCGCATACCTGCTTCGCCTTCTCCGCTTACGCGCAGGCGCGAACCGTCGTTAACACCGGCAGGAATTTTAACTTTAAGCTTTTTGGTTTTGCGTACGGTGCCTTTGCCCTTACATTCTTTGCACGGCTCGGTAATAATTTTGCCTTCGCCATGGCATCTGCTGCACGGGCGTACGTTGCGCATCTGCCCGAACAGAAGATCGACCACGAGGCGCTGTACAGCCTGCTGACAAGGCTGGAGTTCGACCAGTTCATCCGAAAGCTCGGTCTGACGGAGGGTGAGGAGGCTGCCGCGCCGCGCCTGCCTGCACTGGAGCGCTGCACCATCGCCTCGGCGTTCGAGGCGTTCGGTCTCGTCGACTCGCTGACCGAGGCGGACCGAGTTTTTGTCCTTG
>OGCQ01001576.1_pt1 | contig 27123 bp, 26 predicted proteins | sample 1570161 | NCBI WGS metagenome assembly OGCQ01 (sample SAMEA4384402, study PRJEB24528) | human gut metagenome
TTTTCATTCCCATGAAAAGCATTATAACCTCCGCCGCAATGAGCCCCATCAGTGCCATAAATAACAAGCTTCCAAGCCTGTTGCAGAACTGCGGGTTCAGGACTGCGAAAAACGTCATAGTCGCAATAATCAACGTTGCAGCCAGAAACGCTTCCGTCACCACTTCGGAGCCGAGTCCACCGTATTCCTGCACCGCAACGGAAATCACAAACCCGCTTGGCAGTACAATCAGGTTATATCCGACAAATCCGGCTACAGGATTCGTAGATACCGCAGACATTATACATCCAACAATCACACAGACCAGATAGGCCAGGAAGAACGCAACAGAATTCACCGTTGCTGCCATATTGCTACAAAAGAGGCAAATCAGAAAATTTGCCACCAAGCCGTACAATATCATGCCAAAAATCGTAGCATTATATTTTCTTGCCGTAAGAATCCTTCCGTCATATGACTGAAGCCGCGCTTCCTTTCTTCTTTTGCTTAAACTTACCATATTTCTTTACCTCCATTCTTTGTTTTCCGGCACAAAAACGCACCGATATTTTTACATCATTTAATATGCAAAATCCGGCGTGTTGTTGTGAAATCCTTTCTCTAGTCGGCCACCGGCCTCTCTCAACATACGGCGAATATTCGCACAGCATATAAAAAGAATGGCAAAAAAAAGCAGAATTCAGAAAGTAAAAAAAATAGTAGCAAAAAAGAACAAAAAAAACAGGAACAAAGAAGGCAAAAGCAAAAACAAACAAAAAAAAGCGAAAATAAAGATAGAAGCAAAGGGAAAAACAAAGAGAAAAGAAAAAAGATAACAAAAAGAAAGGCAAAAAGAAGAGCCTGCAGCGCGTAGCGCTGCAGGCTCGATGTGTGTTAAGATGAAATTTTTGTGTAGGTGTCGGCGACGTTGGAGGGGAACTTTCCGGAGGTGAAGGTCTCACCGGCGGTGTTCTGCCAGGTACCGGAGAGGGCATACTTTGTTCCGACGAATTTGAAGGTGGTGCCAGTGGTGAAGCTTGTCAGACCGAAACAGTGGTAGAGCATGTACTCCATATCCGTCACGTTCTGCGTATCCAGCGGTGTTAAATCCAGGCTCGTCAAGCCGGAGCAGCCGGAGAACATGTAACCCATATTCGTCACATTCTGCGTATCCAGCGGTGTTAAATCCAGGCTCGTCAAGCCGGAGCAGCCGGAGAACATGTAACCCATATTCGTCACATTCTGCGTATCCAGCGGTGTTAAATTCAGGCTCGTCAGACTTGAACAACCGGAAAACATAAAGTACATATTTTCTACATTTTGTGTTTTAAACGAAGAAATGTCGAGATTAGTTAATTTTTTGCAACCGGTAAATCCACCAAACATATTACTCATGTCTTTGACATTTTGAGTATTAAACGATGTTAAATCCAGACTTGTAAGGCTGGAACAGTCGGAAAATATATGATTCATATCTGTGACATTTGATGTATCCAGCGATGTCAAATCCAAACTCGTCAGACTTGAACAGCCGGAAAACATGTAGCTCATATTTTTTACTTTCTGTGTATTTTTTAAAAAAGCCAACCCTATATTGTTCAATTTACGACAATCGTAAAACATATACTCAGTATCTCTTATATTTGACATATCTATATTTGATAGGTTTAGATTCGTTAAAGTTCTACATTTTTCAAACATGCCATTAATTTCAATAAATGGACGGTCAATAGGACTTTTCTGAGTATAGCCGCATATACCTATTAACTTTTTTGAGAAATTCGGAAGCGATATCGCTTCGATTTTTTCGCAATTTGAAAACATATCATATGCACTAGTCACATTGCCCGCATTCATCTTCGAACAATCAATGTTTTTTAGATTTGCACAGCATACAAACATGTACGACATATCAGTAACATTTTTAGTATTGAAAGAGTTTAAGTTTAGCTCTGTTAAGTTTTTACAGTAAAAAAATAAATTGCACATATTTTTTACTTTCGATGTATCTAATGACGTTAAATTTAAATTGATTAGTTCTGAGCAATTTGCAAACATACTGTCCATGTTTATCACATTTGATGTATCTAGCGGCGTTAAATCCAGGCTTGTCAAGCCAGAACAGCCGGAGAACATGCTCTCCATGCTTGTCACATTCTGAGTATCCAGCATTTTGAGGTCAATTTTTTGGAGATTGCCTTTGCCTTCAAACATATAGCTGCTGTATTTCGCCGCCTGTACTTTTACGCCCGGAATTTGCGCAGACACCTTCATGACTTCTCCAGCGTCGTCATCCAGCCATGCAACAACGCCGCCATCTTCGTCTGCGTCAACATCAATAATCTCTTTGCCTTTTGGTTTTACTTCATCGGTAAAAATAACTTCAGTGGTAGTGTCTGGTATTTTGTTTCTAAAACCATAACTTGAAGTTAGTGTAAACGTCATTTCTTTCGCCCACAAATCCAAATCCCCGGTCAGCTCAATCTGCGGCACACCATCATCAGAAATTTCTACTTTCTGTGTGAGTTCCTTATTCGCATACCATCCAATCCCGGTTCCTACCGCTTCTTTATAGCTCCCCTCCACAATCTGCCCGGAAGAGTTGTAAACCACCATATTCTCATCGGTCCCGTCGGCAAACTTTAGCCCGTTCCCATGAAAGGTAATAGTATATCCTTTCGTGCTCTTGCTCGGCTTTTCTGTGCTTAAATACATATCCGGAATTTCACGCTCCGCATTGGTCAGCCCGTCATCCCATTTCTTGGTGATAGTTACGGTCCCGGTTGTTTTGTTGTCTTTGAAATCGTAGAGTCCACTTCCGTCGTCGCTGTTCCCGCTAGTCGCCATATCACTATCAGCGCTGCCTGTCTTGTCTAATTTGTCCTCAGTACTAGTACCCCCCCGAAATATTCTGACTATTCTGATTACTTGCATCTGCGGCATAAGCTCTGGACACCAGCCCATGCCCGCTTCCAGGTAGTATCGCTGCGCCGGCCATCACCGCCGCCGCCAGTGCCATCCCGGCAGCCATTTTCTCAAGCATGCATCTGTTTCTCATTTTATTCCTCCTTCTGAATTAATCTGTATATGTCTAATATGCAAAAAAATTACAGAGAAATACGCCCATTTGCAAATGAACGAACGAAAAAAATATACAAAAAAAAACCTGCAGCGCATAGCGCTACAGGTTTGATGTGAGTTAATGTGTTAAGATGAAACTTTTGTGTAGGTGTCGGCAACGTTGGAAGGGAAATTCGCTGTATTATAGTTTCCGTTGAAGGTCTCACCGGCGACGTTCTGCCAGGTGCCGGGGAGTTGATAATCTGTTCCGACGAATTTGAAAGTGGTGCCAGTGGTGAGGCTGGTGAGCGCGGAACAGTTACAAAACATATAGACCATATCAGTTACATTTGATGTGTCAAATGATGAAAAATCAAGACTCTTTAAACTATTACAATTATTAAACATACCGTTTAAACTTGTTACATTTTTTGTATTTACTTTTGATAAGTCTATATGCGTTAATTTTTTACAACCATCAAACATACTGCTCATGTTTTTAGCAGCAGTCGTATCAAATGTGGAAATATCAAGTGTGGTTAATGCACTACATTCTCTAAACATCATGCCAAAATTAGTTACATGTGATGTGCTAAATGGAATAGCCAAAGATGTCAAGGAAGAGCACCCTTCAAACATTCCAGATTGGCCATAAGTAGAAAAACCGTTACCATTATACTTGGAAGAGCCGCCCATCGTTGTTACATTACTTGTATCAAAGCTTGATAAATCTAATTTTACAAGGTTACTACATCCATAGAACATTCCGCTCATATCTTTTACGCTCCGTGTATCTAACGTGGTTAAGTTCAAACTTGCGAGCCTGGATGTGTCATAGAACGAGGACATATAAAATATGTTATGCATATCCGTCACGTTCTGTGTATCCAGCGGTGTCAAGTCCAGGCTGGTCAGGCCAGAACAGTTAGAGAACATGCTACTCATATCCGTCACGTTCTGTGTATCCAGCGGAGATAAATCCAGACTTGTTAAACCAGAGCAGCCACCGAACATGGACTCCATATCCGTCACCTTCTGTGTGTTCAGTGGCGCCAAATCCAGATTTGTCAGACCAGAGCAGTCGGAGAACATGGAATCCATATTCGTCACATTCCGTGTATCCAGCGACGTTAAATCCAGGCTTGTCAGACCGGAGCAATAGTAGAACATGCCTCTCATACTCGTCACGCTTCTGGTATCCAGCGTTGTTAAATCCAGACTGGTCAAGCCGGAGCAGTTGTAGAACATTTGATACATATCAGTCACATTCCGTGTATCCAGCGGTGTCAAATCCAGACCTGTCAGACCAGAACAATAGGAGAACATATCACTCATATTAGTCACATTCTGTGTATCCAATGGCGTTAAATCCAGGTTTGTCAGGCCGTGGCAGCCGGAAAACATGCCATTCATACTTGTCACCTTCTGTGTATCCAGCGGAGATAAATCCAGCCTGGTCAAACCAGAGCAGTCGCGAAACATCCGATTCATATCCGTTACATTCTGCGTGTCTAGCGGCGTTAAATCCAGGCTTACCAGACGGAGGCAGCCGAGGAACATACCACTCATATTCGTTACATTCTGCGTATCCAGCGGTGCCAAATCCAGGCTCGTGAGTCCGGAACAGTAGCAAAACATTGATATCATACCCGTTACGTTCCGTGTGTCCAGCATTTTGAAATCGATTTTTTGAAGTTTACTTCTATTGTAAAACATATATCCACTGTTTCTCGCCGCCTGTACTTTTACGCCCGGAATCTGCGTAGACACCTTCATGACCGTTCCTACGTCATCATCTAACCATGCGACAACGCCGCCGTCTCCGTCTGCATCAACATCAATGGTCGCTTTATCTTTTGGTTTTACTTCATCGGTAAAGATGACTTCGGTCACGGTGTCTGGGATTGCGTTATTGAAAGAATTATTTTTTAATGCGATGTAGCCATTATATCCTTCAACCTCAAACGTCATCTCTTTTGCCCACAAATCCAAATCCTCGGTTAGTTCAACCTGCGGTACACCGTCATCAGAAATCATTACCCTGTTTTTACACGCCTCATCACTGTACCATCCAACCCCGGTCCCTACCGCTTCTTTATAACTCCCCTCCACAATCTGTCCGGAAGAGTTGTAAAGCACCATATTCTCGTCAGTCCCGTCCGCAAACTTCAGCCCGTTCCCGTGGAACGTGACGGTATACCCTTTCGTGCTCTTACTTGGCTTTTCAGTGCTTAAATACATATCCGGGATTTCACGCTCTGCATTGGTCAGCCCGTCATCCCATTTCTTGGTGATGGTTATGGTGCCGGTTGTCTTGTTATCCTTGAAGTCGTAGATGCCTTCTCCATTCTCCGCGCCAGCTTCAGCATCACCCTCTTTGCTGTCCGCTTCGTCTGTCTTGTCTACTTCATCTTTACTCCTGGTACCCCCCCCGAAATATTCTGACTATTCTGATTACTTATATCTGCGGCATAGGTCTCAATCACTAGCCCATGCCCGCTTCCAGACAGCATCGCTGCGCCGGTCATCACTGCCGCAGCCAGTGCCATCCCAGCAGCCATCTTTCCAAACATACATCTGTTTCTCATTTTATTTTATTCCTCCTTCTAAATTGATAACTCGCGCTTCGCGCTCGTTACCAAGCAGCTTTCGCTGCTGACCAACGAAGCCGTAAGGCTGAGTACAGTGCACGAAGTGCGGCAAGCGAAGCCGAAAGGCTGAGCGAAGCGTGCTTCGAACGGGGATTCAGACCCGCGTGCGAAGTTGAAACCAGAACATTTGGCTCGCGGACGACTTTGGGTCGGCCTGGGATTCCCCGTTCTACGTTGAATCAATCTGTATATGTCTAATATGCAGAAAAATGCAAAGAATGTTGCATTTTACAAAAATATTGTGTATACTACAATTAGTTTCGAGAGGAAAACGTATAGTATAATATTTATGATACCGCGAGCTATGCTCGCGTGTACCAGTCTATCGATGATGTAGAATCCCTTTTGGAACAAAACGCCCCAGAACCCGCTTGCGGTTTCTGGGGCTTCTCTGTATCTTCTCCTCGTCTTTTTTCTTCTCTTTTCCATTTTCCATTCCAAGCTTTATCCACTCCGCTACTTCTCCATCACCTCCACAACAACATACGAATTCGGAATCCCTTTTGCGATTTCTCTTTCGTCGTTTCTTTTTTCGTCATACACCGGCCCGAATTTGTCAAACTTCGTTAACTGATATCGGTATACGCCATCTGTGCACGGCGACACGATGACAAACTCTTCCGCATCCGGACTTCCGTCTTTGCTGTACATGGAAGCCTGTGTTAAGGCAATCAGATTAGCCAGCGCAGCGCGCCGCAGGGTTAAAGCATGGAACCACTCCTCCGCTTTCTTGTCGTCTTCGAACAACTCCTTTCCGGTAATGTGCGGCAGCGGTGGAATCTTTGGGAAATTATCTTTCTGCATATTTTTGTCTCCTTTCGTTCTTCTTTTGAGGTAATATGCAGAATGCCGAAAGCCTTAAGAAAGCCAGTTCTGCACGATTTTCCAGTACCTTCTTTCGCCTTCATCGTCAGTAATCTCATACATAGTTTCGGCGTATCCCATCCAGGCCGGAGGCATCTTTCTAAGAAATTCACGTGTTTTTTTTGGATATAGCATAGCAACACAGCGATGCTCCAGTAAAGATAAGGCTTCCGTGATATTGCTGTCAGGAGTTTGGTCTAGATTGTCCGGCGTACGGCTCCGTAGCCAGTCTATCCAGTCCATATCTGTAAAATGATTAAATCCGCAATATTTCCTCTCAAAAGGCATTTCCGCAAAGACTTTATAGTCAGCACCCGGTAGCAGGACTGTGTTTTTGGCACCCGGCAGGAATATTTCGCTGAACCGTCCATTTTTACCTACTTTTTTCATCGTTTTTTTTCGCAGCAGGCCACAATTTATGAGGTCCGCCACCGCATCAGCGATTTCCTGCTTGGAGACGATATTAGAAACCCCGGAACCCAGGGTCAAATATATCTCTTCGGTTATGATTTTTTCTTCCCAGTCATACGCGTCTTTCTCCGGCCACTCTTCTCCCTCTCTTTCTGCAACCATTTTCAGGATAGTCCGGTGTAGCAGGCTTCCACAGGTTTTCAGTTTCTTGAGCCTGGATTCAATCTTCTTTTTTAAGGCCTCTTTCTCCTCATAGTATTCTTCTGTCACTACCTCATCCCATGTTTCAAGCGCAACAGAATCAACCGTTCCTGTCATATGTTTTTTATAGCTTTTATCGCCAAAACCAATTGTTATGTGCACGGAATCGTTATTGATGATTATCTTTATATTCTTCTTTTCGTCTTTGTTGTTTTGCTGAAAAGCAAGACATTTTCGCAGTTCTCCAGCGTTTTCATTAATAAATTTTGCAGCTTGCTTTTGGCCGTAGTTTTTCCGCGTTCCAATCTTTCCTTTCTTGTAGATAAACGGGAACTGATAATACTGGAAACTGATTTCCCCGTTTCGGCTGATTACCATGTTTGTGAGCTTGTGCCTGATTGGTTCTCCCTTTTCTGTATCGTTGTTTATCACTGCATTTGCAAGCCAAAAATACCGTGAGCAGAACCAGTCTGTATATGGTATGAATTCCTTATCTACGACGACATCCGGATGAGACTTTATAATGTCCAAGATTCTTTGCTTGATATCCGTTTCTGTTTCTTTATCTGGTATAAAATCGTAAGAGTCACGCTTCAGCACATCCAATATCTCTTTTTTCATCATATCAACTGTCCAGTTCTTGCTGTACATCAGGATTGTTTCCCTGACATGCCCGATGCTGTTGTTTTTAAGCACTGGCTGTATCATAACAGTGTAAGTCACAGACTTTTTAGTAGTATGTACTTCTGAGGATACGTCGACAGACTGGAAAATGGATTTTTCTGAAAAAACAATCCCCTGTGTGATTTTGCTTAATGCTGATTTAAAACGCTGTGCCTCCATTTTTTGTAGATTTTTTTTGTCCGCCTGAGGGTTCTTCTTTTTCTTCTTTTTTTGCTGCGTTTTTTTATTCACAATTGGTGCCGTATTAGGCCTTGCAGCCTTTTTATGTAGTTCAGATTCTATGTTTTTAGGCTTTTTTTCTGCCATGTCGTTCTCCTTTTTTCTGTTTTTCTATCTGCAATATGCAGAATATTTGACTTTGCCAGCGAAAAAAATACAAAAAAAATAGCAGGTGCTACACATCTGCTATTTTTTAACTATGCCTACAGGGCAAATCTATCTTCTTCGGCTTTTGCTGCGGCTTCTGCCTCCTCGCTTCCAGCCTCTGGTACGCCTAACGCTGCTGAAAGTACATCTTTTAATCCCATGCTGGCCTGCGGGTTTGAAGACTTTTTTGTATCCTCTTTCGCCTCCTGGACTGGAGTAAAATTTACGGAATCACATGCTGCCGGAGCGACCTCCGGGCCATCGGTTGAGACCATCGGCGTGGCCTGAACGTCTGATTCGGTCACATCGTCATCGTCGTCATCATCGTCATCATCGAGAGAGAATTCGTTGCTGTTAATCTGCTGTTTTGTCGTATTTGTTAAAAAATCGTTCTGATTCTCCTGATTTGTTTTTGTCCGTGATACGGTCCCAGAAGTGTCTTCTTCTTTTGCATAATCAAAGCATTCTGGCTTGGCTGCTGCCGCTGGTCTCCTATACTCTACATCTGCAGTACTGGAGTTCATCTCTTCCAGGATTTCCATGACTCTGGACGCTTTCACTTCAATGATGACCGGCTCTTTTTTCTGCATTTCTGGCTGCTGTCCCATTTGACGAGACAGATGAGCCTGTGGAGACTGTGGTTTCAGTCTTAAGATACAGTCTTTTACAGAATCTGCAATCTGTGAGACATTTCCCACTCTTTCATACGCATCGTAAATGTTTCTGACGGTAATGCCTCCGCATGGCTGGCCATTAAGTCTGATGTTCACGGCTTCAGGTCCGAATTCAATATCGTAGTCTTTCAGCTGCGGGTCATACTTCAGAAGTATTGAAAGCACGTTGACAAGTTCTTCCTTTGGCATTTTCTCTAATTTACTCATAGTTTTTTTCCTTTCTTTTTTCTGATATTTTTTTACTTTTTTAATATGCCGAAAAATCTGAGACATAAGAAATCAGCTTGTCAGAATCATTACCAGCGCATAACATACACACATTAACCCGACAATGATGGCCGGTGCAGCACCGACTGTCCGGAACAATAAGCATACCACCCCAAGACCCGACAACAGAAACCCCGCCAGCATTGTTTTTGCTCCTGCTTCTTCTTTATCCATACAGCACAGCATAGCAATCCCACCAAGGATTACCACGATGCCGAGACATAAAATGATAACACACGCTTTAATTAGCATATCTTTTCCTCCTTACATTTATTTTCTCTTGTCTGCAATATGCTGAATCTTGCGTCCTTTTTTCTTCTTTGCGGAAATTTTGCATATTTTTTACATCACCAAAAAAAGAAAGGAGTAAGAAATGCAGATTCTTTACAAACAGGCAACGAAGCAGTATATACACTACGATGCCTCTGCGCGCAGGTCTGACCTGGTAAGCGATGTTAATGAAGCGACCGAGATGGCGAATGACCTCGCTGTATCGATTCTCAACAGATGCAGTAAAAAATTAAAAGGATTTGAGAGTATCCCTGCTGAATCCGTGAAAAAATCAGCATCATCAGCTTTGTCAAACAGTTCAGTTAAAATCATCAAAACTCCGCGCAGACGTTTTACAGCGAAGGAACGCCGCGATATTTACATACGGGACAAAGGCACTTGTGGCATTTGTGGAAGATTCGTGCCGCCTGATAGCTTTACCGTTGACCATATCGTTCCGATATCTAAAGGAGGAACTTATGATTACAGTAATCTTCAGTGCTGCTGCCGCAAATGTAATCAATTAAAAGACGATGCCCTTCAAGATGATTTTTTCCAGGTCATGCTTTCTGTTGTAGATTATCAAATCTCAGATAAGCACAATAAAAAGATTAAAAAAGGCATCAAAAAAATCTACAAAAAAGCATACAAGTCATCTAACTCATCGGAGAAAAAAAGTAACAGCAAAAAAAAGAATAAAGCAAAAAAGAACTGACCAAACAGCCTCACGGAAAATATCTGTGAGGTTGTTTTTTTGTGGGAAATATCTCAAAAGATGTATAGTTTTACCAAAATCACTATATTTGATAACTCCCCGGCTTTGCCGGAGTCGTTACCAATTTACGCAGCAAATGTCAAGCGAAGCCGTCAAGCTGAGTGCAGAGCATAAATTGATTGACGTGACATTGTGCAGTTGCTATACTGAAAATAATGAAAAGAAGGGATTTTTTATATAAATGAAAAAATATATAAAGTATACTGAAAGTAATGGTAAAGAAGTAAATAAAGAATACTCAGATGAAGAGGTTGTGAGGGTATTACAGCAACAGCAAGAGATTCAAAACAAAAGCCATACGCAAATGGCCGTAATGTTTGGCCTTGATTTCGACAGAAGAAATGTTGACGTTTTGAAGATTGTATTATTTAACGATAAACCGACAGACAAAAATACTTTCACAGTTTATATCGCAGATGCTGACATTCTTACAGACAAAGCAGAGTGGTCTGCATTTAGTGGGCATATCGAAGGATTGCTTATTAATACATTTCCTGAGAAGCATCTATACCCTCTAAAAGAGAGATGGCATATTATGATACAAAAATTATTCTTCGATTTCTATGATGATGACCCAGGGCAAGGCTTTTCATTATCTCCAGATGTAGACATTGACTATAGAAAAGAGAAACTGATAGACAGTTATTCGCCTGTTAACGAAATACATGATTTACCATACGATGACAATATTTTACTTATTGAAGTTGAAGATGTCATTAATTACCTGGGCAAACGTCTGGAATGTATAAAAGTGTGTATTCAGTCAGGCGGATTTTCCGAGAAGTATGATGATTACTTGTATTCTATCATCATACAAATGAATCAATTGCACAAAGATGAGTACTGCGAAATCGATATAAAAGAATTCCTGGAAAAATATGATGGGATTGAGAAAATAAAACAGACAGCGCAATATGTCGGGGATATCATTTCAAAAGAATGGCCTGAAATCGATATATTTGTTGATTGTACGGTAGATAAGGACGATTAAAAAATAAGAGCAGGCTTCGCCTGCTCTTAAAATGCTTTTGTGCTACTATTTTTCAACCATATGTCTTTTGTGCAAATCTGATTTTGTCTGCATGTCCGGATAAGTCTTTCCTTCTCTAAAATGGCGCCTGCAAAGAGAAATATAACTCTCATTAGCGCCAACCATCACCTGTTTTCCTGCCCGGATGATTCTGCCTTTCTCGTCAATCCTTGCATTACAGCGGGCGCCTTTGCCACACCAGCAGACCGTCTTGATTTCTTCAATCTTGTCTGCCCACGCAAGCAGCCACTGGCTGCCCTCGAAAAGATTCTGTTGGAAATCAGCACGCAGGCCGTAACAGATGACCGGAATCCCGAGGTCATCCACGATGTGAACAAAAAACTCAATATCGGACTTCCTGCAGAACTGCGCTTCATCAATAATGAAACAGTCATACTGTTTAAGCGCTGCATCGTTCATCTGAACCAATTCTTCAACGCTGATACACGGCTGCTCCAGCCCAATCCGGCTATGCATTACACCAATCTCTCTCGTGTCTGTCAGAGGTTTTGCAAGCAGTGCTTTTTTGCCTCTCTCATTGTAATTGTAAGCGACCATAAGTGCGTTTGCGGTCTTAGAGCTGCCCATGGCGCCATAGCGAAAATAAAGTTTTGCCATTATTTTTTCTCCTTTTTTTGTTGTGATTTGTTATGGTTTTATATCTGATACAAGTAATATGATGGATTTTACGCACATAAGAAAAAATTATCGACGGGCGGGAAAAACTGCGGCAAGACTTGCCGTCAGGGAAGGGATGTTATCAACAGTCCGGCCCTGAACAATCAGATGTTTGTCGGTCTGTACCTCCCCGGCTTTGTCGGTGTCGGCACCATAGCACGCATAGGAGTATAAAACTCCGCTCACTCAGCATCGCGGACTTTCGTCTGCTTCGCACATATATCGTGCTCTGCACTCTGACTTCGTCGTTGTTTGTCAGCAGTTGAAAGACATACAGCCAAATAAAGAGGCAGCAGAGTAAATCTGCTGCCCACCTTTTTTTTTCGATATATTTGTTCCATACATACCATAGCATTTCTACTACAGTTATTTTGTATTTGACATATTTTTGGCATTAATCAGTCCTGTCAATGCCTCATAAGCGACATCTCTCTTTATATCATCAGAAGCCTCTGCTTCTGTCAGTGTTTCCATATCTTCTGGAAATTCTGGATTAATATCATTGTCAAGACAGTATTTCTGAGCATGAAATGCAAATTTTCCATATTCCTGTTCATTGATTAGATTAAGAAGAAAATCGATTTCTGAATCTGCATTAATTAATCCGTGCAGAAAATTAAGTTCTGCATCTGAAGCCAGTAAATCATTAGCAACAGTCAATCCTACTATTTCATTTTTTTGTAATGCATCCTTAAAAGCGTTAAGCATATTGTTGGCGACTGTTTCTTTTTCTTCCGCGGACGTTTCTTCACTCAACAATGCATCAAAATTTTCCGGCATATACTTAAAATTTGTATCCAAAAATAACTTTAAAAATGCACCCGTTAATTTAGTATATTCCTTTTTCTCATTAAGTTCTACCAGGTACTCATATCGGTCCTGGAGTGACATTTCATTACGCATATATACACCTCTATATATTATTAGCCTTTAGAAATAAGCCATGGTCTTCCACCCATCGATGGTGGCAAGCCCCGCTATGGTTTCCTCATTCAACGATGAATTAGTCAAGATTTTTCGCCAAGAGCAGGTCAACCATAAGAGAATACGCGATTTCTTTTTTTTCGTCATTTTTGAGTTCTGATTTTTGCAATGATTCTATTTTAGAACTGTTTATCAGATTTCCGGTTCCTGCACAAATTTGGAGATACGTAGAAACAAATGCTGGGAATTGAAATGCCTCAATATACGTTGCCAATTGTTCTAACCCTGGTATATATTTTTGCTTTATTTTGATACTTCGTTCATTATGGCATTGATGTTTGTAGGACTTTAATACAATTAACATCTTTTTAGCTATTAGTTCTTTTTCGTCGTCTTCTGCTTCAGTGTTATTAAGAAGCTCAATTTCATCTAAGATTACCTGAGAACCTTTGACTGCATATTTCATCAAGTATTCGAACGTGAACTGGTTAAACTTATGAAGTCTTGATAAACGCAACAATTCATTATAAATGGTATAGTCATTATACCATACCGTAGTTGAAGTAGACATTAATACACCTCCATATTTTTTTAGAATTTTACTACAAGTAGCTTTCCAATATGGGTCTATTAATCAAATATCATATATATCAATATAACATATTTTTGATATTTTTACAAATGTTTTTGAAAATATTACACGAATTTTTTATATATTTTTAAAATTTTAAGCAAAACAATGCAACATGGCAAAAATGGGTTCTTGTATTTTCCAATAGCCCATTTCCTTTCTAACCATTTCTTTCCAAGCACCTCAAAACCAACGCAATCTCATCTCTTCCAAGGCTTTTATTCCTCATCAGTTCCTGTAGATTTTTCATCTCTTCATAAGAGCCAATCGTGTTAATATCAGTATATCAGTCTTTGCATCTGTATTTTTTTTGTATTTTCTGAAATATGGCATATTGTTCATAAACAAAATAAAGAAAGGGATAAAGAAAATGGAAAGAAAAATAACAAACGATGTAGTCACTGAAATTGGTCTTACGCAGAGAAATAAAATTCTTACTCTTGAAGGAGATGTTGCCGCTTATGATTTAAGAGGGATGAAAAAAGAATTTCCAAATATTACGACCTTAAAAATCAAGAACGGTGTAACAGCTATTCGGATATCAAATCGTACATTTCCGAATATCCGAAAGGTTGTTTCAGAGTCTCCGCTCTTCGAAACAAGAGAAGCCATGCTCATCCGGAAAAGCACATGGGAATGGGAAAAAGGCGTGTTATTGAATGCATTTTGTAAATCTGAAGAGGAAACTTTGTATCTTGGAAATGTCGCAGTCATTGCAGATATGGCACTTGATGGATGCGATGCTCAAAAGGTATCATGTACAGACCATCTTACCTGCATACGCAGGAATGGGCTTTTTGGCTCCGCATTTGATTTGGATAAACCGCATTCTGGGAATGGTCCTATCATGTTTGGAGACCGTCTCATTGGATTTAATGATGACACTGGCTCGTATGAGCTCACGAAAGATGTAAAATATATTATTTTTCCGGAAGGCTTTTCTGGTAGTAAGCTAGAAAGACTCGTTGTGAAAGATTACAAATTGCTCAGTGTGCTTAATGGAATTGGGGATGCTCAGATTTGTGATACCTTGTACATTGACGATATAACAGATTTTCGAGAAGCATTTGGCTCGAACGAAATTTGTTTAAACGCGAAACATGTTCAAATCAACGATGAGAATAACTATCTTAAGTCCCAAAACGATATGATTTTCGATAAAAAAGGTGGTATTCTGTATGATTCCGCATGGTTCCTATCAGGGAATGCGGTAATACCAGATGGAGTCAAGACTATTCGTACATATGCTTTTTCGTCTCCGTATATTGCTTCAGTAGAGTTTCCAGCTTCTGTGACTAATATTCAGTCTGGAGCTTTCCTTAATGCTGACAATGTCACAGTTATTCAGTGTAATGGAGAAAATGTTCCGCATGGCTGCATTGAGGCATTCGCAAGGAACTATGAGCCATATCCGGATGACAAAAATACCGTCATTAAGATTGTATGTAATAAAGGCCATGTTTTTTTGCCACGATATATGACCGAAAAGAGTATCAAAAAGCTGGACAAAATCTGTAATGAAGAGTTTGCAACATTGAAAAAGGCATACCAATATGCAATTAATGAAGAGGTAAGACAAGATACTATGATAAGAGAATATGCCTTTTCGAAAGATAAAAATATTGCAGCATACCTGAAAGATGACATAAAGTCCATCGTCTTGCGGTATATTCAAGAAGATAGGGAAAGCGATGCCATCGTCGCCGTGAATATTGGAATGCTTTTGGAGGATGACCTAAGAGAAATCAAATCTGTGGCTGAAAATGCAAGTATGAGAGAACTTATACTTAAAATCAATAATACACTTTCGTAGAATAAGCAGAATGAGCAGGCTTATCGCCTGCTCATTCTTTCTATCCATTTCTTTCCAAACATCTCAAAACCAGCGCAATCTCATCTCTTCCGAGGTTTTTCTTCCTCATCAGTTCCTGCAGGTTTTCCATTTCTTCATAAGAGCCAATCGCCTCAAACTCTCTCTTATCCAGTGGGAGAACAACATCATCCATTGTATCTGCAGCATGGCTTATCAGCATGTTTTTACTACGTTCTTTTTCCCATTCTCTTACTTCCTCATCTTTCCCGAGTCCGTAGAAAGATTTTAATTTTTCTAGCAGATAGTCAGTGCTAATATAAGACTCAAATCCCACATAGCATTCTACAGCCAGATTCTCGTATTCCGTGCCATCAAACATATCTTTGTGATGAAAAAGGAACTTATCTCTTGCCCGTGCTGCCGCCGAACCGTCTTTCATCCGCCATGACATGATAGTCCATGTTTCCATATCTGGAAAATCTCTTTTTAGGAAGTTCTCCAGCGTCCATTTCAGATGCTGTGGGATATAAATTGTATTTTTTTGTTCTGTCAGTTTTATATCTTTAAAGGAAATCATTCAAACACCTCCTTTTCTACTTATAGTATGGCATATTTTCTCGTTTTCTGCAATTTTTGCGGACTATCTTTCTTCTTCTACAGAGTCTATCATTTTCTCATCCCGTCCGAGCGCGTCCCGTTGCACTGCTTTTATCGCATCTTGAACCTGCCGCATAGCATTGCAGGCATTTTTGAATATTGTGGAGATTTTCTCCTGTATTTCCGGGTCTTTTAGATTTACACTGAATTTATTTCCAAAGCCACGTTCTTCTGCCATCTCTGAGAGTCTTGTCTCTATCGGTTCAGGTCGACCTCGTCCGCTCTCATCACGATACTGTGAGGTTCTCAGCGTAATAGAATCCTCGTTCATCTTTATCGTGTTTATCTTTAATGGCTTCCCCTCTTTTGGCCTTATCTTGGACTGCAAAAGGATATATTCCTCACCGGTATACCTGTCTTCTTTGTATTTTACAATTGTTTTGGACTGCGGATTGGTTCTGTATAAGATATACGCTTTTCCCAAAGCGGTAGCATTTTTATAGGTTTTTGTCTGCTTAGCGACATAAGACAAATCTCTTTCAGTTTTTTGTATCCGTTCTTCATTTCTTAGCTCAGGATATGCCGTTACCAGGCCGAACCCTGTTTTAGAGTATAGGTCTTTTTCCAGACATAAGGTAATATCTTTTGTTTCATATTCTTTAATCAATCCTTTTTTCTTATCAAGCACGAACCCACGCCCCACATATTCATCGAATGGTACGGTAATCATCAGCTGCCTGTCGCTGTACTCATCTTTTAGCCAGTCCAACACGTCATTTTTTTTGTACGCCAAAGCCTCCGCTATCAGGTCATAAGTATAAACTTTATTTTCCTCTGAGTCATTTGGCCTTTCGGTATTTGCGATAAACATGCTTTGTATTGCCTTTTCTTCTTTCAGTATACGTTCCATTGAATCTATTTCTGACACGGAAATATGTTTTTGTTCTGCGTGTGAACGATAACTTAATATATCATCAACTCTTATTTTATCGTAATTTTTTTCAATTTCTTTTAAGGTAGCCAATTCGCTCACCTCCTGTTTTCTCATATGTTTAATATGAAAAATACAGGAGACAAAAAAAATGAAGAGGTCAAAAGCCTCTTCATTCAGATTTGATTTTAAGCGCACTGAGGATAACATCAATGTCATGCTGCGACAGATGCTTGTCTTCCATCAACCCTTCCAGTTCCGTCATTTCTCGATAAGAGCCGATACCCTTAAACCGCTTTGGGTCTAACCGTACAATGGACACGTTATCGCCTTTTGGTGACTCCGTCACGATTATTGGCTTAACGCTCTCATATCTCCAGTTTTTAACTTCCGGGTCTTCTTCCGGACCACCGTAATAGAACTTGCGAAGCTCTGTATAAAGCCAATCAGGGTCAATATTGGAAAGCAGGCCCATATATTTATCTACAGGGCAGTCTGCATATGCAGTCCCGTCAAATATATACTGATGCTGCATTACATATTCTTTTCTTGCTGTTTTTATTTTTTCGTTCCTCTTAATCTTAAACAGCATGAAAGTTTTATGTTTTACATCCGGGCGTTTGCAGTCCAGAAAGTACAAAAAATCGTTAAGCAGCGCTGCCGGTAAAAAAATGAGCTCCTCTTTATCTGTAAATCTAATATCTTTAAAATCAATCATGATTATTCTCCTTTCTTACTCTTTGTCTTTTCCAATATGCAAAATCCGGTTTATACAAAAACGCCCCGACCGGTTATTCCGGGCAGGGTGCCAAACAAAGAAAGGTATGCGACGGCGAATCCGTCTGATGTCTGGGGGATTTTTTTGTTCCCCTCCTGTTGTCTATACTATACCATACGAATAATGTATGTGCAAATTTTGCGAGTCTTAAGGCTACAAAAAAAAGCCGGGCTTACTGCCCGGCTAAGTCTACATTGAAAATTCGTCTTCGGCTTCCCTCTTCTTTTCTATCTTATCCATCAGATATGCCATACAAACAGCATTATCAATTTGTATATTATCTAGGATAGATTTTAGAGTATCATAACAGTAATCATTTATTTCCAGCATTTTTTTGAATCCATTTGAATCATCTTTTTTTATTAGAAACTCGGCCATAGTAATAGCTTTTTCTTCGGCGAATCTTTTCATATCATCCATAGTTCTTACACTGCCGTCCAGACATTCTTTCATAGTAGGGCTCATGATGTATATTGATTCGTTCCCGGCTGTAACATACACGGTGCCTATCTGCTCAGTTATGAGCGCAAACGCCGCAGATGTTGTCATGCTTTCATTTTCAAAAACAACATAGTCCACTCCAGCAAAAGCCATGTAGTCTACATCATATACAGAGGCTGGGATTCTGAGAGCCTTTATTTTGCAATACGCAAATGCGACTTCTCCAATAAGTTTTAAACCTTCATTTAATTCCACTTTTTCAAGACCACTGTCCTTAAATGTCATACGTCCGATTTCTTTTATCTGTTTCGGGAATGTGACATGTTTAAGGCTGCTGCAGCCATTAAAAACAGATGAATCGTACATACGGCTTTTGTGCAGACCTATCACTTCAATCCCATTTCCAAAATCAATGTCTTTAAGATATTCACAGTCTTCGAAAGCATGACGTTTTATCTTTTTTAATGAATCTGGAAATGAGACAGAATCTATCTTTGAATTCGCAAACGCATATTCAAATATCGTTTCAACCCCGTCCGGAACGATGAAATGCCCGGTTTTTGTTTCTGGTACCCTGTATAGGAAAGTTCCGTATTTGGAATATAGGACTCCGTCAACAGCCTTAAGATGTGCATTTCCTTTTTCTACTTCGAATATCATTTTTCCAAGCCTTCCAAGTTTGGAGTGGGTAATACGTGAACTTGGAGTCTGTACATCTTTCGCCAGAACCAAAATATCAGGAACTCCGCAAAAACGAGACACCATATCTATGTCGTGCACAACAAGACGGTGTACGTGGTCGATATTTATTCCGCTGATAACTCCTAAGATGTCAGATGGAATTTCCAATTCTTCCGCATTTTCATCAACACCAATCACGAAGTTTCCAAGCAATAGGCATTGATTGTGTCCGGCTTTTAACTGCTCAAACGCTGAGCCGTGAAGAGCCTGCCGGTCCAGTATCTTTGTCTTGTTTGCATTGATTACTTTTGTTGTCTGGCAGCCCTCAAGTGCATTTGCTTCAATGAGATATATACCTTCTAAATTCAGGACCTCATCAGGTCCAAGACAAAAAGAATTATAAAGCAATTTCATCGGTGAATAAGAGTCGGTTAGATGAACGATATATTTTCCACTGTCAAAATGTTTGGAATACGAAATCACTTCTCTTACATTAGGAAACAGTGCATTCGGAATACTGATATGAAATATGTGGCTTCCTATTATAAGTTTCTTTACATTTGGAAAACTTTTTTCGCTCTTAACAAGATTGAAAGCCAAAATCAGTGCTCCAGTCCTGATTGTTTCGTCTTCGCGTATCCCAAGCATTACCGTTTCTACATCATCTGGGACATCAATGTCGTAACATGAATTCAAATCATTTGATATTGTATAAACCACATTATCTTTATTTTTATATACCGTTTCCATTTCTTTTTTCATTATTTTTTTTCCTTTCTTTTTTTTGTATTTCTTGCAATATGCTTAATTTTTTCAGAAAAAAACACCTTGCGTTTATGCAAGGTGTTATGCCTGTATCTGCGACCAATTTGTCAAATCATTCAGGGTATTCTGAGTCCAATCCTTGGATACCTGTTTCATCACTATGTAGCCACGCCGGATTTAATACATATATTTTTTTGATTTCATATAATTAAAGCCATCGTCACAAGACGAATCCTCTGTGACATCTTCGTCATCCCATTCGGACCCGTCTGAGCCTAATGGATACTGTCTTTTTTGTATATTCGAAAGTTTTTCCAAAAATTCATCAAAAGATGAAAATTCCAAAAATTCAGCACCAATTTCTTCGTCCATAATGCCAAGAACAGGAAGTACATATAAATCATAGTTATTAGTTTCTGGGATTGTATATGTGTATTTGTTCCTTATCGAGCACCCATCAGACAACAGTACTGTGGCTGGCGCAGCGTAATCGATATTTGGGTCAAGATTATCCAGAGATACTTCTTCTAACTGAAAAATATTAATCATTGTCTTGAGGACGTCTCCAATGACCACTTTTGATTTTAAATCTGGAATTACTTCCATCATCTCCAGTTCTATGCTATAGCCTTCTTCGCATGCATTTTTATCCAGTAATCTTTTTGTTGCAGCGGTAGCCCTATCGACTGGCAGATATGTGTGTTGACAATCAAAATCGTCTACCTCTTCAGGCCATCTTCCGAAAAATCTAAAAATTTCGTACGGTGCAGATGAAGTGAAATATCTTGCAGACAAATTTCCCTGTTTATCAATAAAAATTACTGCAGTATTAACCATATTAGTTCCTCTCTCTCTTCTTTGTATTTTATACAGTTAATATGCAAGAAAAACTGAAAGTGAACTACTCGGCAATTAAATTACCGAGCATCTGATGTGCGGAGCCTGGGCCCCGTAGATTCAGGGTGGGTCCATACCACCACTACTGTTTTTTACACAGCTACCTTTAAAACATAAGGATGTGAGATAGATTTGGCATCAAATGTCAGGTCTATCTCTTTTTGTTTCAGATAAAGTCGCAATATGTTGAATGCTCCAACGCAATCTGCATTCCAGGCAAAATCATTATCTATGTATAATCCACGCTCCACACGATTCGACTTTTTTGCATATCTCCGGCTGACATCTGGAGCCAATGGACTTGTCTGACTGGAATATGCTTCGCTGATTACTTCCAGGCGAATTCCTTCCAAAGCCAGTTTATAAGCCAGCATGGTTGTCAGCTGTTTAAATGGCAGGCTGTGAAGTTTCTGATTCGTCTTATCTCCAAAGTCTTTGTCTTTTCGTATATTGGTCCAATCGCCAATGATGACTGTGTGGATGTTGTGCAGTTTGCAATACATGGTCATACAGCGTGTGACTTTATGAAGATAATCATGGATGTGATTTCGTTTACTCTGATATAGCCTTTGCGCATGTTTGGATAATTTCGGATATTTTACTCCATGCTCCGCCTGAGTTCTTGCCCACTGGGACTGTATCCTTGCAATCTCTTTATCGTAATATCTGCAAATAGAAAGGTATTTTCGTCCAACGATAAAAGTATTGGCCCTTTCAGATGTGCTGTCGTAACAGGTCATCAGGTTGTGGACACCAAGGTCGATGGACAGATACCGGCCATTATCCGGCAGAATATCCTCATCTGGAATTTCATAGACAACAATGACTTCACATACCCCATTCTCAGGCGGATACAATTTTATCTGTTTTATCACATCAACGTCCTTAAAAATACGGTTTTTAAGGTAAAGGAAAGTATCATTGATTTGGTAAGTTTCAGACATGTATTTCCTGAGATTCCTGGCGATGGAGAGCCTTATGGTGTCGCTTCCGGGCTCATGCACAATCCCATTCTGCATATAAGTAATGGCGATATTGTCATGTTTAAAACGTGGAGGTTTAGGGTCCTCAATGCCTCCTGATTTCTTCAGGGAATAAAAAGACTTCCAGGCCTTATCCAGTTGCTTGCATATTTCCTGTGCTGTTTGCGACGGAAGCTGTTTAAACCACAAACCATCCTTGTGCGCAGACTTCTGATAATACCAGTCAGGATATTTTACTGGCAGTGATAAGCCTTTGTAATTCTGTCGCTCATAGTTACAGACATTCCAAAGTTTATATGCTGCATAGCACATATGCCCAATGATATTAGATTCTGCGTTATTTAATTTGATAGTTGTTTTTTGTGATAGCAGCATATAGATTCCTCCTTCCTTGAATTTCTTATTTATATTTAATATGCCAAATTTGTGATAAAATGTAAAATTTTGCGAAAAAAAATCTCCGCATGAGATGCGGAGATAAAAAAGTCGTATACGATATTTTTATTTTTTATGCGCTTTCATCTCGGATATAGAATAACCGAGGACTCCCGCTTTAAATCCTAAAAAATCAAATATCACGCAAAAAAAACACCGCTGCCATATCGTCACAGCAGCGGGGCTTTCAAACAAAGAAAGGAATTTCGGCGGCGAATCCGCCTGATGTATCAGGGATTTCTTATCTCCCTTTCGTTGTATATACTATACCATAGCACAAAATATTATGCAAATTTTGCGAGTCTTCGTCTCTTTTGTTTCTTATATTTTATTTTTAATAACTCGCCAGCAAAGCTGAACTCGTTACTTGACTTCGAACGGGGATTCAGACCCGCGTGCGAAATTAGAACCGGAATATTTGACCCGCGGACGACTTTTTGTCGGCTGGGGACTTCCCGTTCTCCGTTAATGGCATGTACCGGCCTGCAAAAGTCTTTACAATGCAATATCTACTTGCGGACAGCAAAATTGACCGGAGATTTTCCGCCATTTATCAAATCATGCATATTATATTTGACAAATATCAAGAAAGGAGAAGCAGGATGGATGCGAAACGCACTCTTCTCATGTCTGACTGCGAAACGAAAACAATATCGTTTCTTCGTCGGATGTGGCTTCCTGCGAAAAAAATGATGAAAAAAAATTATGCAAACGATGGGAACAAGAAAAATGAGATGAATAGTATTGAAACCGATACTATTACAAAAGACAAAAAAAAGAAAGCTAAAAAGAAAAAGGACAAAAAAGGCAAAAAGAAAAAAGCGCAGTTAGCTGCGATAGATACTAATACAATACTGACCGATGTCATGCTTGCCGAATCAGATACAGTCCTTACACTTTTTGGTCAGTCCAACGCTGTTGTAGAATATGATTTGACTAATATGGAAAAAATTTTTCCACATGTAACTACATTAAAGATTGAGGATGGAATTGTAAAAATCCGAATGAAAAACAGAACATTCCCTAATATTTGTAAAGTCATTTCTGAATCAGAACATTTTGAGAATGGTTCAACAATGCTCATTTCAGTAAATACGGATGCTGGGTACGAAGAGGAGTATTACGGCAGGACTCTTCTAAATACGTTTTGCAAACCCTCGGATTACATTCTGGATTTTAAAGATGTCAATCGTATTTCAGGAATGGCCCTTGACGGATGTATGGCACACCAAATAATCAATACCGAAAGGCTGGAAAGCCTGGATAAAGATGCGCTGGCTGATTCTTACTTTGAGTCTTTGGAGGATACTCTCATTATGTTCGGAGACTGTCTGGTTAAAGTGAACGGAAAAGATATTTCCTTTGAACTTACAGATTCTATTAAAAGAATTGTAATGATAGACGGATTCGATAGTGCTGACTATATCAAAGAACTCATTGTTAAAGATTTCAGGTTACTGCATGTACTTCGAAATTTTTCTGACAAACCTTTTTGTGAAACCATTCATCTTTATGCCGACGCAAAAACAAGAGACGAAGTGGAATTAGAAAAAGCAATAGAAAAAAATAAGTTGGAATTAAGTTGCAAACACGTTCTGCTTTCTCCATCAAACAACGAAGAGCTTACAAGAGTTGGATGCGAAGATGACATTCTCTATCAGACTAATCGAGGAATGCTTATCACGGGTTCAGCCCCATGGTTTTTACAAGGTAATGTTACATTTCCTGGTAAAACCTGGCTGATTGGTACAAAACTCATATCTAATGATATCGAATCTATATGCATCCCAAAAAGCGTTGAAGCGTTTACAACAGATGCGTCTATCTCAGGGCATAAGGTATCATCCATCACCTGCGAAACACCAACATTCCCAAATGGGTTTTCTGAAACAATTCGTGAATTCATTACGATTGTTCCTTGCGAAGTGGAAATAACGGAAGACGACTGGATTTCCATAGACCATTGTGGTAAAAAGAATATGATTCCAAGATATATGACGGAATCTCAATGTGTTGAGTATATCTGTAAATTATCCTGAACCATAAGTTTCCCGCTTGTTATCTTAAAGGAGCAGCAAAAGCTGCTCCTTTTTTTGTAGTATACTTTATTTTTTTTCTGAAAACAAAAATCCTGCCGCCGTTATTACAGCAGCAGGATTCCAAACAAAGAAAGGAATTTCGGCGGCGAATCCGCCTGATGTCTGTGGGGGACTTCTGCTCCCTCTTGTTGTATATACTATACCACAGCACAAAACGTTATGCAAATTTTGCGAGTCTTTCCTCTTCAGACAGTCTTGTGTAAATTTCCACAACATCTTTTTCTTTTTTGCCTCCTCTTTTTCCTCTTCTTCGGCATTCCGCAATATCATCCAGCATCTGTTTTCTGATGAGTTCCCGCTCAATTTCTGCCTGCGCATGCGGCAGTGATTTCGTATACTGGAAAGCGCAGTTGAATTCACGCTTTCCACGATACGCAAATGGGACTTCGCTAATCGTAATCTTTCCGGCCATCAGGTCCATCACACACTGCGTGTCTGGTCCATATACCGGCCGCTCGAAGTATTCTCGCTCAAATGTAAGCATCATTTTTCCTCCTTTCGCAGATTTTCGCTGCTCATCTCCAGTGCAATTTTTGCCAGCGCAAGCGCTTGAACAGCACTGCTGCAGACATCTCCACTTTTAACACTGAATGCCAGTTCTCTTGTCAGTAAAGCGTCAATACGTTCCATATTTTCGTCAGCCTGTCTTTTTCTTTCTTCTAGCGTACGCATATCATTTTTCCCCTTTCTTTTTTACCTTGTCCTTACCGATTACATACCCCAGCAGGAATGCCGACAGCAGGACATGCACGAAGTCAACGTAGAACTCTATTCTGTCATATCCAGTTGATGATTTGGTGTTGTTGCTTTTTAGCATTTTCTTTTTCTCCTTTTTTATATTTTTTTTGTTTCTTGTAGTATGCCGGAAATTTGTATCAGAAAGAAAAAATAAGCAAAAAAAATGCACACAAAGAGCCGCAGAAAACTGTGGCGCTAACATCTACAAATAAAAATCTGTTTTGAAATTCCCATCCTTTACATATTCCATGACATGAGCCATTGCCTCTATCATGTTATTTTCGCTTAAGTATTGAATCATCGATTTTAACTCAGTATCGGTGAAGAAATCAAGCTTTAAAATATCTTTTACTATTTCATATTTCCCAGATTTGACAATATGTATCATTTCAGAATATGTCCACTCTTTCAGGTATCTCAGTGCATTTGCATCACCATCAAGAAGATAGAGCTCTAACGCCAGCGCGTAATTGGTATCAGGAGTGTTGACAAATGACGTTAACAATGTTAGCCTGTTGCGAAAAACTGAACTGTGTACTTCTTTTAACCAATCACGCAGTAGCCCATCAAGCACGTAATCCTTATATTTTGGAATTGGTACTGGAAGACGCAGACTCTTTTCTCCAGCTGTAATCTTGATTGTCATCTGTGGAATTTTTGCTGTGAGAAATTTTTCCATCATCAAATCACATAACTGAAAATTCTCAATGTGCTGGAAAACTGATTTCGGTCTTACATTCAGGTTCATAATAAATTGAGTCAAGTCAAGCAGCAACGCCACTCTTCCGCTTACATCTCCATTCTCAAACGCAAAATCCGGGTCCTTATCTCCTGCAAATTCAATTTCGGAAAGGTTATGACACCCACTAAATATGTCTGGAAAAATACACTTTACTCCTTTCCCAAAAACAACTTTTTGAAGATTTTCACAATTCCCAAATGCATACATCTGTATCGTCTCAACTGAATCAGGAAGTACAATCTCTTTGGCATTTGGGGCACGAAACGCAAACGAGCCGATTATTTTTGTACCTTCTTTTATCTCTATTTTTTCTTCTTTTGAACGCAGCCGGAGAACATTTGGCTCATATTCGTTACTTTCTGTGTATCCAGCGCAGACAAATCCAGGCTAGTAAAGCCGGAGCAATTGTAGAACATGCCTTCCATACTTGTTACTTTCTGTGTGTCCAACGGCGTCAAATCCAGGCTTGTCAGGCCAGAACAGCCGTAGAACATACTACTCATATTTGTCACCTTCTGTGTATCCAGCGGTGTCAAGTTTAGGCTTGTCAGACCGGAGCAATTGGCGAACATGGACCACATATTCGTTACGTTCTGCGTATCCAACGGAGACAAATCCAGGCTTGTCAGACCGGAACAGTCGGAGAATATGTGATTCATGTTCGCCACTTTTTGCGTATTTAGTGAAGACAAATCTAGGCTGGTCAGATGGGAGCAACCGGAAAACATGTAATCCATATACGTTACCTTCTGCGTATCCAGGGACGTTAAATTCAGACTTGTGAGGCCAGAACAGTTGTAGAACATGTAACTCATATTTGTCACGTTCTGCGTATCCAGCGGTGACAAGTCCAAGCTAGTCAGACGGGGGCAATCGCAGAACATATAGCTCATAGATATCACCTTCTGTGTATCCAGCGAAGCTAAATCCAGACTAGTGAGGCCGGAGCAGCCGGAGAACATCCAATGCATATCTGTCACATTCTGTGTATTCAGAGGAGACAAATCCAGACTAGTGAGTTTGTAGCATTTATCGAACATTTGGCTCATATCTGTCACGTTCTGTGTATCCATATGGGACAAATTCAGGCTTGTTAGGCTAGAACAGCCGGAGAGCATGGCGCTCATATTTGTTACTTCCTGTGTGTCCAATGGCGACAAGTCCAGGCTCGTGAGGCCGGAACAGCCGGAGAACATGGCGCCCATATTCGTCACGTTCTGTGTATTCAGCGGAGTTAAATCCAGGCTTTTCAAACCGGAACAGTAGTAGAACATGGAATTCATATCCGTCACCTTTGATGTATCCAGCGGAGTTAAATCCATGCTTTTTAAACCGGAACAGTAGTAGAACATTCCATACATATCCGTCACATTCTGTGTATCTAACGGAGTCAAGTTCAGGCTTGTCAGGCCTGAGCAATCGTGGAACATATCCTCCATGCTCTTCACGTTTGATGTGTTTAGCGGTGTCAAGTCCAGGCCTGTCAGGCCAGAACAGTTGTAGAACATGTAATCCATATCCGTCACCTTCTGCGTATCCAGCATCTTTAAATCGATTTTTTGAAGATTGCTTCGGTTACTAAACATATATCCGCTGTCTATCGCCGCCTGTACTTTTACACCCGGAATCTGTGTAGACACTTTCATGACCGTTCCCGCATCATCATCCAGCCATGCGACAACACCGCCATCTCCGTCCGCATCAACATCAATAACATCTTTGCCTTTTGGTTTTACTTCATCGGTAAAAATAACTTCG
>OGCQ01001579.1_pt1 | contig 27040 bp, 30 predicted proteins | sample 1570161 | NCBI WGS metagenome assembly OGCQ01 (sample SAMEA4384402, study PRJEB24528) | human gut metagenome
GGCTAACTTAGTTTCCACTGAATAGGCTTTTTTGAGCATAATAAAACACTCCTGTTTCTAGTTTCCTAGATTTCAACAGAAGTGGTTTTCTTATGTCTCATTTTATGGAGCTAGTACCATATATCTAAGCTTGTTTTTATATGTTTTTTTATCAATCATGGTATTCGCCGCGATCCCATTTGGCATTTTCTTCGTCAAAGATATGATTATTTTTTGCAATTTCAGGGTTTACTTCAATGACCTTGTCAATTTTTTCAATTAATTTTTGATTAGTTTTTGTTGGTTCGTATTTGGTTTCTAGAAAGACATCAACAATATTGTTAATGAGATTTTGTCCCAGAATGCGTCCTCCGAAAGCAATGATATTGGCATTAAGCTCTTTTTTGGCATATCGTGCTGTTAAGACATCTCCAACGAGGGCAACACGTGTACCAGGAACTTTGTCGGCAGAAGCAGAAATTCCGACACCGGTTCCACAAAGAGCAATTCCAAGATCGGCATTTCCGGAAACGACATTTTCTGCGATTAGGCGACCAAAGATGGGATAATGAGTACGGTGAAAGTCATAGGTACCGACATCAATGACTTCATGTCCAAGCTCTTTTAGGTGTTCAGAGATTTTCATTTTTGTATCTGTGACAATGTGATCACAACCAAGTGCAATTTTCATAGCATTTCCCTCCTAGCACAATTTATTTAACATATCAATCCGTACTTGGTGACGACCCGCATCATAATCTGCAGTTAAATACGCATCCACACAGGCATTGGCTAATTCTTCACCAAGAATTGCAGATCCGAGAGTGATGATACGAGTAGAATTGTGACGAATTGTCATCATGGCCGAATGTTCATCTGAAACAGCAGCACAGATAATACCTCTATGCTTATTTGCGACCATGTAAGAGCCGACAGCAAAACGGTCAAACAAAATACCACGAGTAGTATCATCTTTTCGTAATTCTTCTACAAGGGCAACTGTTGAATCTATAAAATCAACAGCCCCTTCTTGCTCATTAAGGTCTTTTATCTCATAACCGAGCTGAAGCAAATGAGTTTTCACTTTATTTTTTAACTCAAAACCATCAAGGTCTGTCCCTAGTATAACTTTCATGTTTATACCTCCTTTTTTATTTTACAACAATATTATAACGCCTGAAACAAACAATGTCAAATATAAAACAACAAAACAAAACACAATAAACTATTGACAACGCTTTCAAATAATTATATAATGATTTTGTAAACAAAATAGCACAAACAAACAGAAGGAGAAGATAAGATGGGACTTAATCATTTTTTTGATAAAGATTTAGTTTTTTGTCTGCAAGCTGACAATAAAGAGCATCTTTTTAGCCAAGTTGCGGATCTTCTTGAAAAAAGGAAGATTGTGACCTCTTCTTATAAAAAGGCTTTGATTGAGCGAGAAAAGTCATTTCCGACAGGACTTGACATGGAATTTTTGGGAAAAGGTTTACCTAATGTAGCTATTCCACATACGGATATAGCACACAATTTGGCAGAAAAAGTAGTAGTGGTACGTTTAGAACAATCAGTCATCTTTCATAATATGATTGCTCCTACAAAAGAAGTGGAGGTTTCGCTCTTATTCTTTATTATCAATAATTCTAATGCGAGCCAGACCAATATTTTAGCGCAGCTAATGGATTTCTTTACAGCAGATGGAAATTTGTATGCGCTATCACAATTAAACAATTCTGAAAAAATATTTCATTATTTATCAGAAACAATCAAGGATTAAACTATTAAAAATAAAAAACGGAGGATTTTAAAATGATTAAAATTTTAGCAGCCTGTGGAGCGGGGGTAAATTCTAGCCATCAAATCAAGAGTGCTCTTGAAGAAGAACTTTCTAATCGTGGTTATGATGTCCAATGTGATGCTGTCATGGTCAAAGATGTCAATGAAGACTTGATAAAAGGTTATGATATTTTCACGCCGATAGCAGCGACAGATTTAGGCTTTGAACCAGGAATTCCTGTTATTGAAGCAGGGCCTATCTTGTTTCGGATTCCAGCTATGAGCGCGCCTGTCTATGACAATATTGAGGCAGCTATCAAAGAGCATGGTTTGCACTAAATTCTTTAATAGAGCTTAATAAAATAAAAAATACAATTCAATAAAATATGATCGGGAGGATTTATTTATGAATGTCATTATTGACTTAGCTAATAAATTTTTTAAACCCATACTAGATATGGGTGCACCAATTATTATGCTGATTGTTTTGACTGCTTTGGCTTTGCTTTTTGGAGTAAAATTTTCAAAAGCACTTGAAGGCGGTATTAAATTGGCTATTGCTCTTACTGGTATTGGAGCCATCATCGGAATGTTGAACGGTGCTTTCTCTGCTTCATTGACAAAATTTGTTGAAAATACAGGGATTAAATTGAACATTACAGATGTTGGATGGGCGCCTTTGGCAACGATTACTTGGGGTTCGGCTTGGACACTTTATTTCTTGCTCATTATGCTCATTGTAAATGTAGTTATGTTAGTTACCAAGAAAACAAATACTCTGGATGTTGATATTTTTGACATTTGGCATTTGTCAATTACTGGTCTGTTGATTAAATGGTATGCTGATAATAACGGTGTGAGTCAGGGTGTTTCTCTCTTTGTTGCCACCTTAGCGGTTGTGCTAGTCGGAGTGATGAAAATCATCAATTCAGACTTGATGAAACCAACTTTTGACGACTTGCTCAATGCACCAAGTTCTTCGCCGATGACTTCAACTCACATGAATTATATGATGAATCCAGTTATTATGGTGTTGGATAAAATTTTTGATAAATTTTTTCCATGGCTTGATAAATATGACTTTGACGCTGCAAAGCTCAATAAGAAAATCGGTTTCTGGGGTTCTAAATTTTTCATCGGTTTTATTCTCGGTATTGTTATTGGAGTGATGGGAACACCGCATCCAGTTGCAGGTGTAGAAGAAGCTAAATCATGGGAATTGGTTATCAAAAGTTGGTTATCGCTTGGTTTGACTGCTGGTGTCTGCTTGGAATTGTTCTCATTGATTGGTTCTTGGTTTATCGCAGCCGTAGAACCACTGTCGCAAGGTATTACAAATGTTGCAACAAAACGTTTGCAGGGTCGTAAATTCAACATTGGTCTTGACTGGCCATTTATCGCTGGTCGCGCTGAAATTTGGGCATGTGCTAATGTACTGGCTCCAATCATGCTCGTTGAAGCTATTCTTTTATCAAAAGTTGGAAATGGAATTTTACCGTTGGCAGGAATTATCGCTATGGGAGTCACGCCAGCCCTTCTGGTTGTCACACGCGGTAAATTGATTCGGATGATTGTTTTTGGAACCTTACTGCTTCCATTGTTCCTTCTTTCAGGAACCCTTATTGCACCATTTGTTACTGATTTAGCGAAAGGTGTAGATGCGTTCCCTAAAGGTGTAGCAAGCACACAATTAATTACTCACTCTACTCTTGAAGGACCGATTGAAAAACTATTCGGCTGGACAATTGGAAATGCGACAACAGGTGATGTTAAAGCGATTATTGGAGTGCTTCTTTTCTTAGCATTCTATATCGGAATTTTTGCTTGGTATAGAAAGCAAATGATTAAGCGAAATGAAGAATACGCTGCAAATGCAAAATAAAATAACAATAAGCTAGGCTATTCCTTTTGAAATAGTCTGGCTTTTACGTGAAAAAGAAAGGAAAAAAGATGCTTCATTTGGTTTGTCCCAATCCAGCGTTGGATCGGACTGTTTTACTTAGCCATTTTAAAGAAAATGTGGTCAATCGACCAATTCAAGTGCACGAAAATGCTGGCGGAAAAAGTTTTAATGTTGCTTATGTTTTGAATTGCGAGAAAGGCGAAGAGCAAGTGAATTTTTGTATTCACACAATGCTAGGCGGCAAAATGGGGGAATATCTTCAGCAACTAAATAAAGAAAATCAAATTCCATTAGTTGTGACAGAAGTTGATAAGAATACACGTACGTGCACGATTATGGTTGATACAGAATCAGGAAAAAACTACCTTGTGTACGAAGCAGGATTTGATCTGAGTGAGGAATTGTTAGAACATTTTACGACAAGGCTTCTAAGCCACGTTCAATCTGGTGATAGTGTTGTTTTTTCTGGTTCTTTGATGAAAGGGATGCCGGATGATTATATCGCGCAAATTGGTCGTCTTTTGCCAGAAGATGTGAATTTAGTAGTAGATACTAGTGGTGCAGCTTTGGAAGCAGCTCTTCCAGCTAAGCCTAAAGTTGTAAAAATTAACGATGAAGAATTAGCAGAATTAACAGGGCGATCAGTTGAATCGGCAGAAGAAGCAGTGAATCTTCTCAAAGAATACGCTGAAATTCCATATTTCATTGTAACAATGGGAGAAAAGGGAGTTGTTGCGCGTTTGCAAGATGATATTTTTCAGCTCACTTTTCCAAAAATTCAAGTTAAAAATCCAATTGCTTCAGGTGATTTCTTCTTAGGTAGTCTCTGTTATTCATTAGAAAATAAAGGATTAGTTGATAGAGAAGCCGTTATTCGTGCCTGTGCTTATGCGACAGCTAACTGTTTGCAATGGACTCCCAAAGTAGAGCTAGAAGATGTGAAAAGGATTATTCAGGAAATGAAACTAACAAGTTTGTAAATTTTTAGGGAACTATATAGCACTTTACCCTAATCACAATATATAGTATCTTAAAATAAGATTTTTGTAAATTTGACAACTATACTTTGTAGTTGTGTAAACAGGTATATAATCCCCTTAATTTAAATGGAGCAGGAGAAAAAGGAATGTCTATTTATGCATTAAAAGGTATTTGCGAGTATAAATTTGATGTGGATATTCCAAGAACAGATTGGGATTGGCTAATTTACCCTAAAGGTCTTTATGATATGATTATGCGTATTGTTAAAGATTATCCAATTATAAGAAAATTTACATCACAGAAAATGGTTTAGGCTATAAAGATGAGTTTGTAGATAATATGGTTTATGATGATGCTCGGATTGACTATGTTAAGAAACATTTGGAAGTTTTAGCTGATGCTATTGCGGACGGCGTCAATGTAAAAGGCTACTTCTTATGGTTGCTGATGGATGTATTTTCTCGGTCCAACGGTTATGAAAAACGCTACGATCTTTTCTATGTTGACTTTGAAACTCAAGAGCGTTATCCTAAAAAGAGTGCTTGCTGGTGCAAAAAAATAGTGCAAACACGAGAAATTCGTTAACTAAGTTGTTTTTATATTGAGTGACAGTTCAATAGAGCTGTCACTTTTCTATTGTCCTGCTTTGAAAGTATGATTTATGTAAAGATTTTCTAAAATCTGTATGATATTTTTTAAAAGTATTGACTCATAGAATCTTCTCTTTATATAATGAAGTTAATTTTGTTTTTATAAGGAGGTCGTATGACTTTATCAGGACTCATTGTTTTAGCTGTATTTGTATTTCGATTGGTATTTTTGAAAATATCTATTAAAAATGAGAAAGCGATACTAGCAAATGGCGGTCAAGAATTTGGGGTACAAAATACCAAGTACATCACTATTCTTCATATTTTATTTTATCTTTCTTGCTTTGTTGAAGCCACAATACGTCAGGTTCGTTTTGATGCGCTCAGTAGCGTGGGGCTAGGACTATTAGTATTTTCCATGTTCATGCTTTATGTTGTGACACAGCTCTTAGGTGACATTTGGACTGTAAAATTGATGCTGGTTAAGAATCATAAATTTGTTGATCATTGGCTTTTCCGCTATGTCAAACATCCAAATTATTTCTTGAATATCATTCCAGAGTTGATTGGTTTAGCACTGCTTTGCCATGCGCTTCTTTCATTTTGTGTCTTGTTTCCTTTTTATGCTTTTGTTTTATATAATCGTATCAAGGAAGAAGAGAAACTTCTTCAAGAAGTCATTATTCCAAATGGGATTGCACAGAAGTGAGCTTTTTCAAATATGGAATGAAAGAGTTCAAAATTAAACATTATTATCATTTTGTATAATTTTTTAAAAACAAAGTAAGAAATTGAGCTTTACATTGACAAAAGAGACAGAGGTGACATTGGGAGTGACTGTGAAAGCAAATAAAGGTTCTTGGGGGACGATTGACGATTTGCTTTTAATCAAAGAAGATGTGGATAAAACAGATTTGGCAACAGCAATTTCTGCTGCAAAAGAAAAATTGACAAAAGGTACACATTATACAAAAGATTCGCTTGCTAAATTGAAAGTTCAAGTAGAAGAGGTGCAGGCTGTTTTACAAAAAAATGATACAACACAAGCAGAAGTTAATGCAGAAAGCGAAGCTTTACAGACTGCCATTCAAGCACTTGTACCACTAGAAAACCAGTCTTCTTCTACTGTTCAGCATGAAGATGGTAAAAAAATAAAGGAAAATTCTGATAACAAAGAACAAAAAGGAGGAAACTCTCATGCTGGATTGACAGATTCTGATTTGTCTAATAAAAACGAAGAGACCTCTCAAATAACTAAAACCAAAGAAACTTTGCCTACTACAAGCGACGAAAAATTAGCTAAATCCAATGAACTATTACCAAGTACCGGTACTAGCATGTCATATCTAGCTGGTATTGGCGTTGTTTTTCTAAGTGTATTTGTTGCTGTTCTCTCTAAGCAAAGTATTAAGTAAATCATTGCAAAAAAGTAGAAAGACCTCCCGCTTTCTACTTTTTCTTATCTGCAATATATTCTAATTTTTGTTGTCGTGTTTTTCTTTTAAAGAGGGCCTCGGCTGACATGGCAGAAGGTTTATCAGGAAATTCTTCTTGGTACAAAAGCGTAACGGGTAATCGTGCACGGGTATATTTGGCGCCTTTTCCAGCATTATGTGTGTCTACTCGTTTTTTGACATCGGTCGTATACCCTGTGTAAAGAGAGCCATCGGAACATTCCAGAACGTACATATAGGCTTTAATTTCCATAGTAAATCTCATGAATTTCTGGAGTGTAGCTGCCATCTTCATTATGAATGAAAAGCGGTGGCAGGATTTTTAGTCCGTCGCGAGAGCCGTCTTTGATAGCTTCAATGAGAAGCATATTGGCTTTTCGATTTGCCTTTGGGTAAACAAACTGAATACGTTTCGGAGCTAAATTGTGAGCTGTCATGGTCTCAATAATATCAAGGAAGCGTTCAGGACGATGGACCATTGTTAAACGTCCGTTTGATTTTAAAACCCGTTGAGAAATTTGACAGATTTCTTCCAAATTTGTCGCAATTTCATGACGTGCAAGCAAATAATGTCGGCTTGCATTGAGATTAGAATGTTCATCTACTTTAAAATAAGGCGGATTGCAGAGGATCATGTCTACTTTGCTACCACTGATATATCTGGTGAGATATTTCAAATCATCTTGAATGACCTGCATTTGGCTGGTTAGATTATTTAGCTCAATAGAGCGCTGGGCCATATCTGCGAGACGTTCTTGAATCTCAACAGCAATGATTTGGGCTTTCGTGCGCGTGCTTGCAAAAAGTCCAACAGCACCATTTCCGGCACAGAGATCCACGATAAGACCACGCTTAGGTAAGTTTGGAAAGCGGGAGAGGAGCACGCTATCTACTGAATAGCTAAAGACCTCTCGATTTTGGATAATTTTGACGTCAGTAGAAAAGAGCTGATTGATTCGCTCACCGTCTTTTAAAAGAATTTCTGCCATATACCCTTATTATATCATGATGTAGAGGAAAAGAAGCAATAAAAATAAGCAGTAAGACAAAAATGTACGGTTTTTCTTACTGCTATAGGTTAAATTTTACAAATTCTGTTCCCGTTCATTCTGTCTGTGTGTCACAACAATAAAAATAGTTGTAAAGAGGAGCATCAGAATGAAATAGATTGGCAAACTGTTGCTGGTTAAGGTAGTGATTTCAATGTACTTTTGCAGGATAATGGCTGTTCCGAAGAAGCCAATGAGCGACCAGAGGATAAGTAGAATCCGCCAGAGATTGAGCGGAAGGCAGGCTCGGACAACAGATAGAAATCCGATAGAGCCTAATAAATAATAAAGCAAAGTTGAGATTTCTAGTTGTGACCAACCATGCAATCCACCGAAAATGCTGACAAATAAAACACTAAAGACGACCATTAGTCCGCTAGGTAGCGCCTTGAAAATTGCTTTTTTAAGGAAATCTTGTTCAACAGGTTTGATATTCCGCTCAAAGGTGAGGACAAAGGGCGGCAAACCTTCAACAAATTGGTCGATCAAGGTGATTTGAATGGGGATAAATGGAAAGACTAAGAGCCATTCTGCTCGACCCAGTAAGATACTGGAAATACAAATGATTGTCAAAATGAACGAATAAGTTGTTTTAATAAGGAAAATTGGTGCAATGCGGGCGATATTATTAACGACGCGGCGTCCTTCAAAGAGAATTTCAGGTACATCGTTAAAATCAGAATTAAGCAACACCAGATTGGCAACTTGTCGTGTTGCAGGATCCCCTTCAGCCATGGCAATGGAGCAGTCTGCTTCCCGTAAGGCTAGAATATCATTGACTCCGTCACCAGTCATTGCTGTGGTATGCCCTGCTTTTTTCAGGGTTTGAATGATAAGTTTCTTTTGATGAGGAGAAACGCGGCCAAAGATAGCTGTCTTTTCTGTCAACTCAATCAATTCTTGATCCGTTACTTTTGAACAGTCAACATAACTTTGGTAATTTGAAAAACCAGCTTTTGCAGCAATGTTTGATACAGTAATTGGATTGTCACCCGAGATGATTTTTAAGCCCACTTCTTGTGAGCGTAAGTATTCCAAAGTATCAGCTGCTCCGTCACGAATCGGATCTGTGATTTCTAAAATGGCAATGGGTTGAATGCTACTTGGTAAGTGAATGTGTTTATGGTCAATGCGTTCAGGACTAATAGCTAAAGCGAGCACACGCGAACCACGCTTTTGAGCTTCCTGTGCTAGCTCAATTTCTTCATGAAAGAGCATTTCAGGCGCACCGAGAAAGACAGTACCTAAGTCCGACATTTCCATAGCTCCCCATTTACGGTCACTCGAAAATGGAATCATATTACTTGTTTGATAGTCAGTCGGAGTAGTAAATTGCTTGCGAATGGCTTGGGCAGTTGGATTATTGTCATCGCTTGCAGTGATATAAGCACTCAGAATGTCAGAGATGGCTTGTTCTGAAAAATCTTCTGTGAGTGAGCTGAAGGTTTCAACGTGCATTTTCCCTTGTGTAATGGTGCCTGTCTTATCAAGACAGAGCATATCAACACGGGCCAATGTTTCAACGGAGTACATTTCTTGTACGAGGACTTTTCGTAAGCCCAGCTTGATGACAGCTGTTAAAAGAGAAGTAATCGTTAAAAGAGCAATTCCTTTTGGTAGCATTCCCAGAAGAGCCGTTGAGGTATTGACAACTGAGTCTTTGACAGGTAAATGTTTTACAAAGAGAGCTTCTAGAAAGAGCGCAATTCCGAAAGGGATAATGATTTTTCCTGTAAAACCTGCAATCCTGTCCATGGATTTCATGATACGAGAATTGATTGGTTTGACAGTCTTAGCCTCTAGCATCAGTTTAGAAGCATAATTATCAGAGCCTACATGAGTGATTTTGGCAATAACACGCCCGCTGGCAAGAAAACTTCCTGAGAGCAATTGCTCCCCAATCTCCTTTTGAACAAGGTCACTTTCACCTGTCAACATGGCTTCGTTCACTTCTGCAAAACCGTCTAAAACAGTTGCGTCACTTGGAATCTGCTCCCCCGTAGCCAGTTGAATACAGTCATCCAAGACTAAGTCTTCTGGATTGATTTGACTAGATTTACCATCGCGAATGACCGTTATCTTTTCTTTGTTTAAAAGATTCAGTTTGTCGACCATGTGTTTAGCTCGCAATTCTGTCACGATACCAGAGAGGGCATTGAAGCAGATAACAGCAAAGAAAACCAAGTTGCTCCATGCTTGCACAGCAACAAGCGCCAGGGCAATTGCAAAATTTAGTGCATTAAATAGCGTAAAAACATTGCGCTTGATGATTTGCCAGTTGCTGGTACTCGTATTGGCTGTAAAATCATTGGTAAGTCCTTGAGCAATTTTTTCTTGGACTTGTTGGTGGGTTAATCCCGTAAATTCTTTCATGTTCATGAGGTTAATCATACCATTTTTTTAGTAAAATTTCTAATAGAATCCATTCGGCTGCGACACTTTTATGACGAAAAAAGTTTGCGAGCAAGAATTGGATAAGGTATAATGGAAGAAATAAGAAGGGAGAGGTTATGTTCTACAGATATTTAAGAGGATTAGTGATGTTGATTTTATGGGCTATAAATGGTAATGCTCATTTACATCATCTGGAGAATATTCCTGACCAAGAGGAAAATTATATTTTGGTAGCACCGCACCGTACCTGGTGGGATCCTGTTTATATGGCTTTTGCGACAAGACCTAAGCAATTCATCTTTATGGCAAAAAAAGAACTGTTTAAAAATCGCGTTTTCGGTTGGTGGATTCGCATGTGTGGTGCCTTTCCAATTGACCGTGAAAATCCTGGAGCATCTGCTATTAAATACCCTGTAAAAATGCTAAAATCAAGCAATCGTTCTTTGATTATGTTTCCAAGTGGCAGCCGTCATTCTAAGGATGTTAAAGGAGGAGTAGCTTTGATTGCCAAAATGGCAAAAGTACGGATTCTTCCAGCCGTTTATGTCGGACCGATGAGCCTGAAAGGTTTAGCAAAAGGTGAGCGTGTGGACATGGATTTTGGCCAGCCGATTGATATTTCAGACATCAAAAAGATGAATGATGAAGGCCTGGAAGAAGTCGCCCGTCGTATTCAGACAGCATTTGATCGTTTAGATGCAGAAGTAGCAGCTCTTGAAGTGAAAAAAAGTCCGAATATATTATTGCTGTTGCCACGTTTGATTGCCCTCTTACTATCCCTTGTTGTTGGCTTGTTGACATTTATTTTTAGTTTTATCGCAAGCTTTGTTTGGGATCCTGAAAAGCATAGAAAATAAAATCTCTTATGGAGGATGATAACTATACACCTATCTGGATAGCAGCAATCGTACAGAATGAAATGTAATTTGTATATCTGTTGGCAAAGTAAGTTTATCAAACATCTGATCTATGTATCTAAAAGGAGCCTCTATGAAAATAGCAATTTTACTGTATCCAGCGTGCTCATTGCAGGAAATCACAACTTTGACATCAACGCTTTGTCTTTCTTTTGGGCAGTCTTTGGACTATCTTGCTTCAGAAAAGAAAATTTATACAAGTGAAGAAGGATTGCAAGTTATTCCGGATTTTACTTTTAAAGAAGTTCAAGGTGTAGTGTATGATTGTATCATATTGCCAGGTACGCAGGAGCCTTTTGTTAGTCTTTATGATTCTAGACTCATTTCTTTTTTGAAAAATGTAGATATCAAGCGAACAATAGTAGCTGCCATTTCTTCGTCACCTATGTTTTTGGGAAAAGCTGGTTTATTGAGAAATCGATATTATACAGGCGGTTTATATATGGAGTTGGTAGACTATTTTTCTTTTTTGGAAAAAGAAAATATGCTCCATCAGCCAGTTGTAAAAGACAAGAATGTTATCACAGCTATTGGATTTGCCTATACAATATTTTCTCAGACTGTTTTGGATACTTTAGGATTAGAATTACCGAGCGATTTCTTTTTGAGAAAAAATTTCTACAGCCCAGAGGAATTAACTTATCATTTAGAAGCAAGCGATTACCAAAAAATACTGCAAAAGATTTCACGATATGAACGATGTACCCAGGAATGATTTCCTGGTTTTTTATTGTAAATGTTAGGACAAAAAGAATAATCAATACATAAATTATACATGAAAGCGCTTGCTAAAATAGATTTAAAATAGTATACTAAATTTAAGGTATACGGTTTTAAAAAGGTGATAAGAGTGTGCATTGCTCTTATTTATAAAAAGTTGATGTATTCAACATGCAATGATAAAAGGAGAAATATATGAAAAAATTGATTTTTCGTTTAACAATTTTATTATCTGCTCTCATTCTCTTTCCTTTCCAAGCAGTTGAAGCTTGTACAGGTTTTATTGTTGGGAAGAACTTGACAGCAGATGGTTCGACTTTGTATGGTCGTACAGAGGATTTGGAGCCTCATCATAATAAAGTCTATAAAGTCCATCCAGCTAAGGACAATAAAGCAGGTGCAAAGCTGATTGATGAAGCCAATGGTTTTGAATGGCAGTTACCTGCTCGGAGTTATAAATACACTTCGGTTTCAGACGTCACGCCAAAAGAAGGTATTTTTGACGAAGTAGGCTTCAATGAACATGGAGTATCTATATCAGCCACTGTTTCTGCAAAAGCAAATAAAGCTATTCAAAAAGTTGATCCTTATGTTGAAAAAGGCTTAGCAGAGTCTATTATGACTACAGTCGTTTTACCACATGTAAAAACGGCTCGTGAAGGCGTGGAACTCATCGCGGAGATTGTCAAAAAGCAAGGTGCTGCTGAAGGCAATATCGTGACGATTGCGGATAAAACGGGTGTTTGGTACATGGAAATCCTCTCTGGCCACCAATATGTTGCCATTAAATATCCCGATGATAAATATAGTGTTTTCCCTAATACTTTCTTCTTAGGAAGTGTTGATTTTAATGACAAGGAAAATGTCATTGCTTCAGAAAATGTGGAAAAGGTAGCGCGTGATGCTAATTCTTACAAGGAGATTGATGGTAAATTCCATATTTCCCAATCTTATAATCCACCAATGTCAGAGGCAGATCGTTCGCGTGCTTGGGCAGGTATTAAGGCTTTGAATCCAGACGCACCAGTCAATTATGATGATAAATATTTTGATTTGTTGCAATCTAGCAATAAGAAAATCAGTGTTGCAGATGTGATGCGGATGCAGCGGAATCGTTTTGAAGGAACGCAATTCAAACCACTAGACCAAATGGAATTAGACGGTAAAGGCATTCCTCAACGTGGAAAAGTAGATCCAGTCTATAAATATCCACTTGGCAACCCAAACGTAATGGAAGCACACATTTTCCAATTGAAAGATAATATCCCTGCTAGCATGGGTGGTGGTACGATGTGGCTTTCCGTTGGGAGTCCTCGTTTCGCTCCATACCTACCATATTATGGAAATATTACCAATACGTATTCAGCTTACCAAGTTGATACAACGAAGTACGACAAAAATTCGTGGTATTGGGTTGCATCTCACATTTACGATATGGCGGCCAAACACCAAAAATTATTTGGCAATAGTGTACAGGAAAAATGGAAAGCTTTAGAAGCACAATGGATTGAAGAACAAGCTAAGGCTGACGAACAATACGCAGCTGCAGGCGGAGCTTCGTCAGAAGAAGTGACTGCAGCTAGTATGGCACGTGCGGAAAAAGTCTTTAAAGAGATGAAAGCTCTAGAAGCTGAAATGGAAGAAAAGATCAAAAATGAGCAAACACCGCCAAGTTCTAGCACAGAACCATCTTCAAGTACAAGTGAGTCATCTTCAACTTCGTCTACATCTCAATCTTCGTCAAGTACAAACGAAACTTCTACATCTAGTTCATCAGATGTTGAAAAACCAAACGAAACTTCTGATACCTTAGTGGATACAGCTACAGGTGTTCGTTTGCAAAATGCAGATTTAGTAAAGGCTAATCTCAAATTAGCAGTTAAAAAGACAATTGAAGAAAATGCAGATAGCTATGATATTACTTTGACCAATCCAAAAGGTGAAGCAGTGTCACAAGTTAGCTCCACATTAGTGACAGTACCAGTGAAACAAGGTGCTACGGTGGAATCTGTTTATGCTATGAAAGATGGTAAACAAGCAGAAAAATTTGACTTTGTTCTCAATAAAGATAAAACGATTAGCTTTAAAACAACTCACTTCTCTACTTACAAAATAAATTATAAAGTTGTAAAAGAAGCGCCAAAGCAAAACAAACGTGGTTTTCTTCCATCAACTGGTGAAAAAGTGACTTTCCTTGGTTTAGTAGGGATTGTTATTTTAGGAATTGTGATCTTTATCTTAGCAAAACGTTCAAAAAAGAATAATGAATAGTTGAAGTAAGAAAGTCAATATCATCTTGAAGAATTCCTTCAAAGTTGGATACAAACTAACTTTGGGGGATTTTTATATGGATTGGATAGCTGTATACTATAAATTGAAAATGATAATATTTATTTTGATAATAATAATTGTCAAAATGACAAATATATGTTGTAATAAAATTGTGAAAGGAGAATATGGTATGAAGTTGAGAAATCGGCTCAAGGAACTTCGAGCAAGAGATAGGCTCAATCAAACAGAACTAGCCAGAAAAGCAGGAATTTCTCGACAAACCGTCAGTTTAATCGAACGGGGAGAGTATGCTCCATCTGTTATTATTGCCTTAAAGATTGCTCATATTTTTGGAGAAAACGTAGAAAATGTAGTTTATCTAGAGGAGAATAGTAATGAAAAAATGGATGAAAATTAGCGGTTTGATGATAGTCAGTGTTTTGCTGGGAATTTTTGTAGCCAATAGCTGGCTCGAAACTTTCCATTTTCCAACTTTTTTAAATAGTACACTTTTAGGATGGATTATTCGTTTGCTCAATCTGATTTTATTCTGCACGATGATTTATTTACTATCTTCTAGTCGGAAAATTCAGAAACAATCGGAATCAAGAAAAGAAAATGAGTTAATTGAGCAGCTTTACCAGAAGATGTTTAAAAATCTGGAATACGGCACCATTTCCCTAGATGTGATGACAATTTTGGTAATTTTTGATATACTAACTTCACTTAGTTTAGCTATCACTAAAAATAGTTTTTCACTTAGAATCAGTTTGTTTTCTTATTTAACCTTGTCTTTCGTCATATATGGGCAATATTACCTCTAAAAAACAATTGAGCAGGTTTGGCATTTTAAACTACCAAGCATTTCCTGAAGACATTTCAATATTTATGAAAACTTATGATGAAGCAGAACGAGAAGCGTATTATAAGCAGAACTTTAAAATCCTTTTTCAGTTAAATCAGTTTATTTTGCCAGTACTTTACGTTTTCATCTTTGTCATCTCGCTTAGCTTACGTGAGATTCAATATCTTCCCATTGCAATTGTAGTATTTATCCACTATACGTCAATGTGATGAACTTTTCTATGGTGAAAAATAATTTTAAATAAGCCGTAAACACTGTAAAATAACTAATGAGAAAGGGAGAATCTTTAATGAAAAAAACAGCCCATATAGGACTTGGAATTTTAAAATTATTGGGATTAATTGTTTTAGTTATGGTCATCAATGGCATTCCTATGTTATTCTTAGCAAAAGGACAAAATCTATCGATATATATAGAAATTTTACTGGTGTTAGCCTACCTTGTGCTCATGTTTTTTGCCATCCGCACTTTATGGAGGAGATACCAGACACATGTTTCTGATGACGTGAAGAGCTTGCCTTTTTCATGGGGAGATTTTGGAAAAGCATTGTTGTTCTTTTTAGCGGCAAGAGTAGTAGCGGTTTTAGGAACTTATCTAAATATCCTTTTAACAGGGCAAAGTACGACCAGTAACGATAGTGCTTTACAAAGTCTAGGAAAAATTATGTCTGTTAATCATATCTTTTTTGCTTTGTTATATGTAGTAACTCTTGTAGTGATAGCTCCGATAATTGAAGAACTGGTGTTCCGCGGTTTTGCGACAATCTTTTTCTTTGAAAAAGATCAAAAAATAGTGGCAGCGCTCATAACATCTATCATTTTTGCACTTCTTCATATTTCAAAATGGACAGAATTTCCATTATATTTTGCAATGGGATTAGTGCTTTATGCCGCATTTGCACATCGGGGAAATCTGAAAGATTCAATCGCTGTACATATCTTAAACAATACACCAGCAGCTATAATCATGCTGATTGCGATGTTTCAATAGTGATCTAAAAATAGTGCAATCATTACAATAAAAACACGAATGGAGTTTTGGTTCCAGCTATTTGCTGGTGTTACCTCATTCGTGTTTTTATGTTATCAAATGTTATTTTAATGAGCAGGTGTTTTATAATCCATAATTGTAATCGTCATCTTGCATGGCTTCAACTTCACCAAGAAGATAACCATTTCCAACTTGAGAAAAGAAATCGTGGTTAGAAGTTCCAGTTGAGATACCATTCATGATAATCGGATTGACATCGTCAGCTGTGTCAGGGAAAAGTGGATCTTGTCCGAGATTCATGAGCGCCTTATTAGCATTGTAGCGCAAGAACGTCATAACTTCATCTGTCCATCCTATGGCGTCATAGAGTGTTTTTGTATAGAGTTCTTCATTTTCGTAGAGGGTGTATAGCAGGTCGTACATCCATTCTCGGAATGTTTCTTGTTCTTCTTCTGACAATTCGTTGAAACCAAGTTGAAACTTGTAGCCGATATAAGTACCGTGAACGGATTCGTCACGGATAATCAATTTGATGATTTCAGCGACATTGGCTAATTTGTTATTCCCAAGATAGTAAAGAGGTGTGAAAAAACCAGAGTAGAAAAGAAAGGTTTCAAGGAAAGTTGAAGCGACTTTTTTTTGGAGTGCATTTCCATTGAGGTAAATCTCATTGATGATCTCAGCTTTCTTTTGTAAATAAGGATTTGTATTGGTCCATTCAAAGATTTCGTCAATTTCTGATTTTGTGTTAAGAGTCGAAAAAATAGATGAATAGGACTTAGCATGAACAGACTCCATGAATTGGATATTGTTTAGCACAGCTTCTTCATGAGGCGTGCGAATATCTCCTCGAATAGCTTCCACACCAGATTGAGATTGCATGGTATCAAGAAGTGTCAGCCCGCCAAAGACTTTACCAACAAGGTCTTTTTCTTTAGCTGATAATTTTCTCCAATCATCTAAATCGTTGGAAAGAGGGATTCGTGTGTCGAGCCAGAATTGCTCGGTTAGTTTTTCCCAAGTAGATTTGTCAATGACATCTTCGATGGCATTCCAGTTAATGGCTTTGTAGTAGGTTGACATATTTTTCTCCTGATTAAAATATTATCACTAACATCAATTGTTAGAATGAGGATAAGGCATTTCCCAATTTTTATTGTTAAAACGATTATAAATATAAGATTGTTGAGTAATATCAAACTTGTTTGTTGATATTATATAGTAATTAGCAGTATTTATTGTTGCCTTGTTGACATATTGAATTTTATCGAGCGTCATTTGAACCAATAAATTGTTTGAACTATTAATATCATCATTTTGAAATTCTAAGCAAAAATTGGGACTGATAGGAAATATTATTTGAAATCCATTTGGTTTATTTTGAGGTCCAAAAGTAGAAATAACAGGATTATCACTTGTAATAAATCCATCACCGATAGCAATATGGAAATGCATAGAATTTGGCTTTTTAAAATATTTCAAAAGATCTTCTAAGTTATTTTTTTCTTTAAAGATTTTGTTGAATTTTTGTATTTTCTCTTTATGATTTTCAATCTCATTTAGCTCAATAGGAGATTTTCTAGGTTTTGAAAAATTGTTTTCAAAATTCGTAATAATTCGGACTCTTCCAGAGTTTGTCCTAATTTCTTGTAAAAACAGATATGTCCAAACAATCTTTATTTCTTCATCAGATATAGAAATTTTATCTATCTCTGTGTCTAAAATCTTTGAAACAACTTTGGAAATTTTTCCTTCATAATGGCTCAATTTTTCTTCGAGAATATTATCAGTTTTCCGTTGACCTTTTGTGTCTATTTCTTCATAAGTGTAGTTTTGATAACAAATATTTTCATAATGAACATACTGTTCTTTGTTTGCTTTGTGATTATAGACATATAATTTATTATCATTATTGGCAAAATGTTTTAGTAATGTTCTTGGATAATAATGTTGCTTTTTTGTAACCATAAAAAATTAAATCACACAACTTTCACACTGATTGGCTCCGACTTCACCGCCGTCATCTGTAAAGGTGCGGACATAATAGATAGATTTGATCCCCTTGTTAAAGGCATAGTTGCGCAGAATAGAAAGGTCGCGGGTGGTCTGTTTGCTCTCGGTTTTCCATTCATAGAGACCTTGAGGAATATCGCTGCGTAGAAAGAGAGTCAGAGAAAGCCCTTGGTCCACGTGCTCAGTGGCTGCAGCGTAGACATCAATGACCTTACGCATATCCATGTCATAGGCGCTAGTGTAGTAAGGAATAGTCTCAGTTGACAGACCGGCAGCAGGATAGTAAATTTTTCCGATTTTCTTTTCTTGGCGTTCTTCAATGCGTTGGGTAATCGGGTGAATCGAAGCAGATACATCATTGATATAGCTGATAGATCCGTTTGGCGCAACAGCCAAGCGATTTTGATGATAAAGACCGTCTGTCATGACTTTCTCACGCAGCTCAGTCCAATCTTTGGCAGACGGAATAAAGATATTTTGAAAGAGTTTTTTCACTCGATCAGATTTCGGTACAAATTCGCCAGTCACATATTTGTCAAAGTATGAACCGCTTGCGTAGTCAGACTTTTCAAAGTTATGGAAGGTCATACCACGCTCACGGGCAATATTATTGGATTCAACAAGGGTCCAATAATTCATGAGCATAAAGTAAATACTAGTAAACTCAACAGATTCAGCTGAGCCATATTCTATCAATTGCTGAGCTAGGTAACTGTGCAAGCCCATGGCGCCTAGCCCAAAAGTATGAGCTAAGCTGTTGCCATGATCAATGGTTGGAACAGCTTTGATGTGGGAACTATCTGTAACGAAAGTCAGAGCACGAGTCATGGTTCGGATAGACTTGCCAAAGTCTGGTGAAGTCATCATATTAACCACATTGGTAGAACCGAGATTGCAAGAAACATCTGTTCCCAGTTTGATAAATTCTTGCGCATCATTCAACAATGAAGGTTCTTGTACTTGTAAGATTTCAGAGCAGAGGTTGCTCATGATAATCTTACCATTCACTGGATTTGCACGATTAGCGGTGTCAATATTGACGACGTAAGGATAGCCAGATTCCTGCTGCAACTTGGAAATCTCGGTTTCTAAATCACGAGCTTTAATCTTTGTTTTGTTAATCTTAGGATTGGCAACCAATTCGTCATATTTTTCGGTAATATCAATATAGGCGAACGGAACGCCATATTCACGTTCGATAGAATACGGACTGAAAAGGTACATTTCTTCATTCTTGCGAGCCAATTCGTAAAATTTATCTGGAATGACAACACCTAAAGAAAGAGTTTTCACTCGCACTTTTTCATCGGCATTCTCTTTCTTGGTTGAAAGAAAAGAGATAATATCCGGATGGAAGACATTGAGATAAACTACTCCAGCCCCTTGACGCTGACCTAGTTGATTAGAGTATGAGAAACTGTCTTCAAAAAGTTTCATGACTGGCACCACTCCAGATGCGGCCTCTTCATAGCCCTTGATAGGAGCACCAGCTTCACGCAAATTACTGAGGGAAATTCCAACACCGCCGCCAATCCGAGATAGCTGCAGAGCTGAATTGATCGAGCGACCGATAGAGTTCATATCATCCGTTACTTGAATGAGGAAACAGGAGACTAGTTCTCCGCGACGAGACCGGCCGGCATTAAGGAAACTTGGAGTAGCAGGTTGATAACGTTGATGAATGATTTCATTAGCAATATCTTTGGCAATTGCTTCATCACCGTTGGCAAAATAGAGCGCATTAAAAAGAACACGCTCTTCCATGCTTTCGAGGTAATACTCGCCGTCATTTGTTTTGAGAGCATATTGATTATAGAATTTATAAGCTGCCATGAAAGACTTGAAATGGAAATCTTGCTCACGAATAAAAGCAGCCAGTTCTTCGATGTATTCAGGTTTATAAAGTTGGATAAATTCTTTTTCTAAATAGTTTTCTTGAATTAAAAAGTGAATTTTTTCAGTAATAGATGAAAATTGCTTGGTATTTGGTTCCACATTTTCTTTAAAAAATGCCTCCAAAGCTTCCTTATCTTTGTGAAGCATAATTTGTCCGTTGATTGGACGGTTGATTTCGTTATTCAGACGGAAATACGTCACGTCTTCGAGTTGTTTAAGTCCCATATTGTTCCTTTTTCTAAATAATTGAATTGTTTTGCAAAAGAAAGAGCTTCTATGGTTTATAGAAGCGGCTGGATAGCTCTATGATTACAACAATTTTATGATAATTTTTTTAATTTACCTGGTTGAAAACCGGAGAATGCTTCTGTTGGAGTTTGGACAACCGGTGCAGCATTGAAACCTAAGCTTTTTACATGATCGATGTATTCAGGCTGTTCGTCCAAGTTGATTTCACGATATTCGACATGATTCGTATCTAAGAAGCGTTTTGTCATTTTGCATTGCACGCAATTATTTTTTGAGTAAATAGTTACCATAATGAACTCCTAATTTCTTTAAATTCAGTATGGATTTAGTATATCCAAAACGAGAAATTTTGTCAACTATTATATTCTAAATGTTGTGCTTATTTTTGTTTTTTTGAATTCAATAATACTAGATATAGTATTTTAAAAAATAAAAAATCAAAGGGAAATCACATCTTTTGCTTTGTTAAATCAAATTTTTCTCAGTGGATAATCAATTGGAAATATGTTTGTAGATTGGATAATGAAAATATCGTTTTAATAAAATTTCAGTAATTCTCATAAAAAAGGCTTGCTGAATACACATAAAATTCTTGAAAAAATTTTACAAAGATGTTATAATCTAGAATTGTAAGGGTTATCACTTATGACCCCAAAAAGATTACATTAAAGGAGAGTCCAATTATGGCTTCTAAAGATTTCCACATTGTGGCAGAAACAGGTATTCATGCACGTCCAGCAACTTTGTTGGTTCAAACTGCTAGCAAATTCGCTTCAGACATCACTCTTGAATATAAAGGTAAATCAGTAAACCTTAAATCAATCATGGGTGTTATGAGTCTTGGTGTTGGTCAAGGTGCAGATGTGACCATTACAGCTGAAGGTGCAGACGCAGATGATGCAATTGTAGCAATCGCAGAAACAATGACAAAAGAAGGATTGGCATAAAATGACAGAAATGCTTAAAGGAATCGCAGCATCTGATGGTGTTGCTGTTGCTAAGGCATATCTACTTGTTCAACCGGATTTATCATTCGAGACTGCTTCAGTCGAAGATACAAATGCAGAAGAGGCTCGTTTGGATGCAGCTCTTGAAGCTTCACAAAACGAGCTTTCTGTTATCCGTGAAAAAGCAGTAGAAACCCTTGGTGAAGAAGCAGCACAAGTATTTGATGCTCATTTAATGGTACTCTCTGACCCAGAAATGATTGGTCAGATTAAGGAAACAATCCGTGCAAAGAAAGTTAATGCAGAATCAGGCTTAAAAGAAGTCACGGATATGTTTATCACGCTTTTTGAAAATATGGAAGATAATCCATATATGCAAGAACGTGCAGCCGATATTCGTGACGTTACAAAACGTGTGCTTGCACATTTGCTTGGAGTTCGCCTACCAAATCCTGCTATGATCAATGAAGAAGTAGTAGTGATTGCACATGATTTAACACCTTCTGATACAGCTCAGTTAGATAAGAATTTTGTTAAAGCTTTTGTAACAAACATCGGTGGACGTACAAGTCACTCTGCTATTATGGCTCGTACTCTTGAAATTGCTGCAGTTCTTGGAACGAATAACATTACCGAATTAGTGAAAGACGGTGATGTGATTGCTGCAAATGGTATCACTGGGGAAGTGATTATCAATCCAACCGAAGAACAAATTGCAGATTTTAAAGCAGCTGGTGAAGCTTATGCCAAACAAAAGGCTGAATGGGATTTACTGAAAGATGCTGAAACAGTAACAGCTGACGGAAAACATTTTGAACTGGCTGCAAACATCGGTACACCAAAAGATGTTGAAGGTGTCAACGCTAATGGCGCTGAAGCTGTCGGACTTTACCGTACTGAATTCCTTTACATGGATTCCCAAGATTTCCCGACAGAAGATGAGCAATATGAAGCTTACAAAGCTGTTTTGGAAGGCATGAATGGTAAGCCAGTTGTTGTCCGCACAATGGATATTGGCGGGGACAAAGAGCTTCCTTACTTTGATCTTCCAAAAGAAATGAATCCATTCCTTGGATTCCGTGCGCTTCGTATTTCAATTTCGGAAACAGGAAATGCAATGTTCCGCACACAATTACGTGCACTTTTGCGTGCATCTGTTCATGGGCAATTGCGTATCATGTTCCCAATGGTTGCTTTGTTGACTGAATTCCGTGCCGCAAAAGGTATTTTGGAAGAAGAAAAAGCTAAATTGCTTGCGGAAGGTGTTGCAGTTGCGGACAATATTCAAGTTGGTATTATGATTGAAATTCCAGCAGCAGCTATGTTGGCTGATCAATTTGCAAAAGAAGTTGACTTCTTCTCAATTGGTACTAATGACTTGATTCAATACACAATGGCTGCAGATCGTATGAATGAACAAGTTTCTTACCTTTATCAACCATACAACCCATCTATCTTACGTTTAGTGGATCGAGTGGTCAAAGCAGCTCATGCTGAAGGCAAGTGGGCTGGTATGTGTGGTGAAATGGCGGGTGATCAAACTGCTGTTCCACTTCTAGTTGGTATTGGTCTGGATGAGTTTTCAATGAGTGCCACATCTGTTCTTCGTACACGTAGTTTGATGAAAAAATTGGATACGAAGAAGATGCAAGAACTGGCTCAACGTGCCCTTACAGAATGTGCAACGATGGAAGAAGTTCTTGAACTTGAAAAAGAATATCTTGATTTTGAATAATATCACAACAGAAACTATTGTCAACGAGGACAATTGTAGTGTTGATGATGGAAAGGCAGGGATAGTAGTATCCCTGCCTTTCTTTGTGATAGCAAAAAATTTTGACACAATAGCCGATTATTAAAAAGTAGTAGGAAAAATTGCGGAGCAAGTCAACCTTTTGTTCGTTTTGTAAATCTGGAGAAATACTCAATGAAAAAAGATTTATTCTATCTACAACCTAAAGTATACTTCTAATAACCTATTTAAACCTTGTGATAGTGAAGCTATGGGCTTAAAATTTTCAATATTTATTTGCTTGCCCTTTTCTATAGTAATCATTTAGGCTATCGATGTTCCTTTTTACTTCCTTTTAGCTAATTTTGCTATAATGATAATTATGAACAACTTAATTAAATCAAAATTAGAATTAATGCCGACCAGTCCAGGTTGCTATATTCATAAAGATAAAAATGGCACGATCATCTATGTCGGAAAAGCCAAGAATCTGCGTAACCGGGTGCGCTCTTATTTTCGTGGGAGTCATGATACTAAAACGGAAGCACTGGTGTCTGAGATTGAGGATTTTGAGTTTATTGTCACGGAGTCTAACATTGAAGCCTTGCTGCTTGAAATCAATCTAATCAAGGAAAATCAGCCCAAATATAACATCATGCTTAAGGACGATAAGTCCTACCCTTTTATCAAAATCACCAATGAGATATATCCGCGACTTATTATTACACGTCAGGTTAAGAAAGATGGTGGTTTATATTTTGGTCCGTATCCTGATGTAGGTGCTGCGAATGAAATTAAGCGCCTGCTGGATCGCATTTTTCCTTTCCGCAAGTGTACCAATCCACCTGAGAAAGTTTGCTTCTACTATCATATCGGACAGTGTCGAGCTCATACTATCTGCCATAATGATCCACATTTCTTTCAAGAGATGGCTCAAGAAGTAGCAGATTTCCTCAAAGGTCATGATAATAAGATTATTGATGAATTGAAAGGAAAAATGACTAGTGCTGCTGAAAAGATGGAATTTGAAAAAGCGGCTGAATACCGAGATTTGCTTCAAAGTATTGCGACACTTCGCACCAAGCAACGAGTGATGGCAAGGGATTTACAGAATCGGGATGTCTTTGGCTATTATGTGGACAAAGGATGGATGTGTGTGCAGGTTTTCTTTGTCCGTCAAGGAAAACTCATTGAGCGAGATGTAAATATGTTTCCTTATTACAATGACCCTGACGAGGATTTTCTTACTTATATTGGACAATTTTATCAGAATACATCTCATCTGGTGCCCAATGAAATTTTGATTCCGTCTGATATTGACGAGGAATCAGTACGGGCTGTGGTGGATACAAAAATTCTCAAGCCTCAACGAGGAGAAAAGAAACAGCTGGTCAATCTGGCAATTAAGAATGCTCAAGTTAGTTTACAGCAGAAGTTTGACTTATTAGAGAAATCTGTTGAAAAAACGCAAGGAGCAATTGAAAATCTAGGCCGACTCCTCAATATTCCCACTCCAGTTCGAATTGAGTCGTTTGATAATTCCAATATTATGGGAACAAGTCCTGTTTCAGCTATGGTGGTTTTTATCAATGGCAAACCCAGCAAAAAAGATTATCGCAAGTATAAGATTAAGACAGTTATCGGTCCGGATGACTATGCCAGTATGCGGGAAGTCATCAAGCGTCGCTACAGCCGAGTTATGCGAGATGGTTTAATACCACCTGATCTGATTGTCATTGATGGTGGTCAGGGCCAAGTCAACATTGCTAAAGACGTCATTCAACATCAATTAGGTTTAGATATTCCTATCGCTGGTTTGCAAAAGAACGACAAGCATCAGACTCATGAATTACTTTTTGGTGATCCATTGGAAGTGGTCGAATTATCTCGCAATTCACAGGAATTTTTCCTTTTGCAACGCATCCAAGATGAAGTCCACCGCTTTGCCATTACCTTCCATCGCCAGCTCCGGTCTAAGAATTCCTTCTCATCACAACTAGATGGCATTGAAGGTTTGGGACCAAAACGCAAGCAAAATCTCATGAAGCATTTCAAATCGCTAACTAAGATTAAAGAAGCAAGTGTTGAGGAAATTGTCGAAGTAGGCGTACCGCGAAAAGTAGCAGAGGCCGTGCAGACCAAACTTCACCTAGAAGTCTAGATACAGAAAAAATTGTTGATGAAAGAAGTGGTAAAGTCTAACAGTAGAGCTAGGATAGTAAGAATAAAAAATACTCCTTAACTAATCTTATCTTAGGATTTTATGAAAATGTAAAAATATATGAATAAAATGCTTGACATTATATATATATATATAATAAAAAGAGACTATTTTAAGGAGAATAATTTATGAAGCAAAATGATGCTTATGCTGTAGTTATACAGACAATCAATGCGGCAAGTCAACTTCCAATCGTGAGGGTAGATAGAGAAGAATTTCTACGTAAACAATTTAAAGATAGTAAATATCTTGATAGTATTTTAGAACATGGGCCTCAACAAGTTTTGACACCAGAGGCATTGAGAAAACGAGCTGAAAAAATAATCAAAGATAGCACCACTAAAACTTCTGTCACTTCTTTTGTTGCTGGATTGCCTTCAAATCCATTTACTGCTGTTGTAGCTGGGGGAGCAGATATTGTTCAATATATGGGCTTTGCTTTAAATTTAGCTCAACAAATTGCTTATTTATTTGGAGAAGATGATTTATATGAAGGAAACTATAAGGAACTACCTGAAGAAGTGCAAATACGAGTTATTTCTTACCTTGGGATAATGTTCGGTGCAAGTGGCGCGAGTGCATTGATTGCAAATGTTTCTAAGGCAGCAGGAATGAATCTTGGGAAAAAGGTAGCTCAGAAAGCATTAACTAAAACGGCTTGGTATCCTCTTGTGAAAAAAGTCGGGACAATTATTGGCGTAAACATTACAAAAAAATCAGTTGGTTCTATAATTACAAAAACAATTCCAATTATAGGAGGATTAGCTTCAGGAGGAATTACTTACTTTACATTTAAACCAATGGGAACAAAGCTTGCTGATACATTTGAAAAAATATTAAATGGAGAATTTGAAGTAGAGTTTGATATTGAAGACGAGCTAAAACCAGAATTCAAAGATAGCTTAAATGACAGTGAAATAATTGATGCCGAGTTTTCTGAAATCAAAGAATAAATGTTTATCTTGAATTATAATCATTCACAAACTAAGACCGTGCAAACGGTCTTTTGTGATATAACCTGCTTGAATTTCTAACTTTAAAAAATTTTTAACTAAAAGCAGAGAATTATATAGTTGTTTACACAAATACAAAGTGTAGTTGTCAAATTTACAAAAATCTTGTTTTAAAATATTACATATTGTGATTGATTTAAAGTGCTATACAATTTCCAAATATTATATTATCTGATAAGATAATAGTAAAAAAGTTTCCAAATAGAGTTTTAAAAAATTAATAAAGAAAAGTGATTATGACCTCCAAATAAAATATTTTAGTTCTCACAAAACTCCTGCAAGCTCTTCCAATTTATGGTAAAATGGAATGAGTATAATAAGAAAAGGAAAGTCCTTATGAAATTTCTTGAATTAAATAAAAAGCGTCATGCAACTAAGCATTTCAATGATAAAGCAGTTGATCCAAAAGATGTGCGAATGGCGATTGAAATTGCAACTTTAGCGCCAAGTGCTCATAATAGCCAGCCTTGGAAATTTGTGGTCGTTCGTCAAAAAAATGCGGAATTGGCAAAATTAGCCTATGGTGCAAACTACGATCAAGTCATGGAAGCACCTGTGACCATCGCTCTCTTTACAGATACCGATTTGCAACGTCGGGCTCGAAAGATTGCGCGTGTCGGTGGGGTCAAGAACTTCACAGATGAGCAGTTGCAATACTTCATGCAAAACCTACCTGCAGAATATGCTCGCTACAATGAACAACAGATTAGCGATTACTTGGCATTGAATGCTGGATTGGTCGCAATGAACCTGGTATTGGCCTTGACGGACCAAGGGATCGGCTCAAACATCATCCTTGGCTTTGACAAATCAAAAGTCAACGAAGTATTGGAAATCGAAGAGCGTTTCCGTCCAGAACTCTTGATCACGGTTGGTTACGCAGCAGAGAAGGTAGAACCTAGCTACCGCTTGCCAGTAGACGAAATCATCGAAAAACGCTAATAACAACAGAAAGAACCGGATGGTCCTCGTCTCGTACGATACAAGTCCGGTTTTCTAGAATCCTTTGGCAGGCTGATAGGCAGTCGCTGAAGGGATTCTAGAGTATTCAATTTAAATCGAAATAACGGAGG
>OGCQ01001583.1_pt1 | contig 27018 bp, 36 predicted proteins | sample 1570161 | NCBI WGS metagenome assembly OGCQ01 (sample SAMEA4384402, study PRJEB24528) | human gut metagenome
AAGCCTACCAGCTCATGCAGAAAGCAGAGCTCCACGCGAAGACGCTGTCTGAGCCTGCCTGGTCCCAACAGGAGGGGCATTGGGCAAAGGCTGTGGCAAATGGCATCGTGGATGGTACCAGCCCGGAGCGCCCGATGAAACGGGATGAGGTGATTGCAGTGCTGGGTAGAAATGGTCTGTTGCTCTGAGAGCAGAGAAGCCCCTGGGGGATATATCCTCCGGGGGCGCTTTGTGCGCGAGTCACAGTTTTGGCTGGTAAAGCCGTGGTATCCTAAGAACAAAACAAGGACAAGAAGAAAGGGAGGAACGAGACATGGAGGTATTGGTTCACAACGAAGAAAAGATTCCGGGGGAGATCGTGGAAAAGGCCATTGCCATGATGGAAAGGGAAGAAGGACGAAAAGTGGTAGAGTTGACCATCCGGCGGACAGAGAACCCGGACGAGTACGGGATCACTCCTATTTTTGAGAAGATGCCGTTCCAGCGTATTCGCCGTATCACTGGGTATCTTGTGGGGGACCTGAACCGGTTCAACAATGCTAAGCTGCAGGAGGTAGTGGACCGGGTGAAGCATAGCGCATAAAAAGAAAGAGGCAGGGCACATAGCCTTGCCTCTCTTTTTTGTGTAGTCCTCTCTGGCGGCCTTGGATATGATTCTGGGCTGACAGAATAGTGTAGTCCAAGAACTTCTTTCAGCTGCCGATGTGGGAGAGAACTTCTGCGTTGCGGGCGGCCTGGCGGGCGCGTTCGTCGTAGACCAGGCGGGCAGATTGCCGGCGGCGGCGATGGACCAGTTTGCCCGAATAGCGTTGGGTGGTGCCAAAGTTGGCGTGGCCCAGCTTGGCTTGTAGCTCCTCAAAGGTCATGCCGTTGTTGAGGTCCAGGCGGGCGCCCACATGGCGGAGATCGTGCGTGCGGACACCGTGGACCCTCGTAATGGCGTAGACATGGCGCTCCACCACGGCAGACAGCCACTGGGGGGTGCCGCGCTTCCAGAAGTCGGGCTGACCGTTACGGACGGCCTCCCCCTTGACGCCCTGGGTGCCGAAGAGATAATCTTGCTCTGTCAGGGCCTTGGGGCGGCCCGACCAGTTGAGGTACAGGCGGACCGCTGTCTGGGCGATGAGGGGAAAGTCAATGACCCGAAACTTGTTTCCCTTGCCGGAGACCACCGTGAGTTCACTGTGGACAAAATCCAGGTCACAGAGCCGGAGGGACAGCAGTTCAGCGTTGCGAATCTCTGTGGCAAGGAGAAGGACCACGATGGCATAGTTGCGGGCCCAATACTGGGGGCAGTGGAGGGTTCTGGGGGGATTGTTGCGCCAGAGAAGCATCACCTGTTCATCGGTGAGAATCTGGTCATAGGGCCGGGCCTCCAGCTTGCGGGTATCCGGGATCAAGCGGGGGGAGACGGGGGAAGCCTCATACCAACGAGACGCCCCCAGGGAGGGATCGGAGGCCCAGGTGAAGAACATGTTGAGTTCCTTCAGGTACTGCCGGACTGTGGAGAGCTTGCACCCCTGGTCCAGGAGATCATCCCGCCAGGCCTGTACGTCTGTATAGCTGGGATCAGAAATGGCGCTGTGGGAGACCTCATTTTTCCGGGACCAGAACGCCAGAAAATTTGCCAGGCGGGAGGCGTAGTTGCGCACGGTGAGAGGTGCAGCGCCGGTGTGCTCCAGGTTGTGCAGATAGGCGGCGGTGGCTTCCTCATACTTCTTGAGGGCAGGAGATGTTCGGGCCATGGGTCATGCCTCCTTTCTTTCTGATTGTGCCAGAATTTTTCTCAGGGCATCCACGGTATTCTCATAGTAACGGAAAGTAGAGACCTCCTTGTTTCCGTAGGGGGACTTGTCCTTAAACCACTGGCCGTGACCTGGGTCCTTCAGGTGGTTTTGGTTGGCTAAGCGGCCCACCTGATTGGCGCTGATGCCCAGAATGTCCCCCACCTCCTGGGCGCTGTATGTCTTTGCCTCCAGCTTGGGGAGGGGGAGGAGATATTCCCCCGTCAGCTCCTTTGTGGCGTGGGCCTGGAGGACCTGTTTGTAGGTGGTGCCTTCATACTCCGCCGCGATCTGGTTGAGAATGCGGGCTCTTTGAACGGCTAAGTTCTGCCGGCGGGTCTCGGCCATCATCTGTTGGTAGCCGGTCATGGGTTTGCCTGGGCCAGAAGCGCCGTTCTTTCGCATGGACTCGAAGGCGGTGACATAAGCCGCGGTGAATAAGACACCTTTCTCTCCAGTCATCTTGTTGGCCACCATGTCGCAGCCTTTCTTGGTAAGGAGGTAGCAAGGCAATGTGCGCCCAGTACTGTCTTTATAGGTACGCGGGATGAAAAAGTCACTCGGCGCAAAGTTGCGCTCAGTAGATTTTTCCATGACATCAATGTACCCATGGATGCTGCGCATCAAATCACGGTGATTCTTGCCCACCATCTCCGCTACTGCGCGGCTGTCCACTACATCTACGTTGTCGTGGGTAAAGACCTGGAGATCGTTCATGCCTGAACCGCTCCTTCCCGCAAGCCAGCCTCCACACATTTCTGAATGTCGTCATAGATGGAAGAGAGCGTTCGCTGGATTGCGTACAGAGCGTTTGAATAGGCATCTGCTCTGTCAGATTCCTCAACCATCGCGGTTTGCACGGCTCCTAAAAGGTCTGTGTTGCACTTGAGCATAAAGTTTGCGGTTTCGATGCCGGCCAGATAAGAAAACTCGCAGTTTATGTTGGTTTGATTTCCCACAACAAATTACTCCTTTTTTACTTGATTCCAGAAGCAACTTGGTATAGAATAAATTTGCCAAACCACTTCTGGTTTTGCTTGATTGAGAGCGCTGGGCTTTTTGGAAGGGGTGCCAGCGTTCTCACTTTTTTATTTCCGAATACAGTTTCTCAATCCCAAGCCTCAACACCTCGGCCCTTGTTTTCTTGTAATGTTCCGTTAGTGTGTCGAGTTTATCAAGAGCATCCTTATCAAGCCGTACGCCCAGCTGCTTTGATTTAGGATTTTCTGCTTTCGGTCTGCCTGTCCGTGGCGACATCTTTTCACCTCACTTTTTGATTACCACAAATTTATTATACTTATTGATTACCGAAAAGTCAAGCCTTTTTTGAAAAAAGATCAAGGCAGCCGATTGCCTCAGTTGCAGAGAAAGCGGCTACCCCGATTTTTCTACAGGGTCAGCAGTTATAGTAAATCATTATGGAGAGGATTCTAACGGTCTTTCCAAGCAGCGCAAATCCGCTGGGCCCGTTGTGCCTGGACGATGCCGTAGAAAATCTCTCGGAGTTTGGGGTCCTGGGCGATCACGTGCAGTTTTGTGACAGACTCGGCTTCCCGGCAGGTGGCCCCGCCCCGGCGCATTCTCTCCCGCATCCGGTTTTGGCGGGCCGTGAGGTTGACGCCGGCCTTTTCTTCCAGCATGCGATAGATTTCTCCACGGAATTTCTGGTGGTTGAGGCCATAGGTGTGGACGGTTTCGTTGATGGCGGCATTGATTTTTATTTGCCAGTCATCTTTCGTGAAGGCAGGAACGGCAAAGACGCTGGCGGCCTCGCTGATCGTTTTCTCTGCCTGCTCTGTGCGCCGGGCCAGTTCGGAGAGCTGGCGCTCGTGGTCCAGATTGACTTGGGCTTGGGCGGCGAACATCTCCGCAGGGGAGAGGGGCTTCATCTGGTATTGTCCAGTTTTCCGAAGAGCGGGGAGGACCTCGGAGGTGACCCATTTGCGGAAGGGTTTGGCTTCCGGTTTGTCGCTGCGAAGAATGACAGAGTAGAGACCAGATTCGTTGACGATACTCATTTTTTGCCCTCCGCCAGGGGTGTCGATTAGGCCGACCCCCTTTTCGTCTTCGTCAAGACGGGCAAATACATCAGCAGTACTCTTTATACCAAGGATTCCGCAAACATCTTTCAGAACAAACCACGTCTCTCCGTCAATCTGTACGGTACGGACCTCTTTGTCTTGATAATCAAAGACCTGGAGATCATTCATGCGGACACCTCCAAGGCTTTCCCACGGGGTTCCTCGCCAAGCCTCAAAATAGCTCTGTCCATGCGGTCTAACAGGCTGGAGAGGTAATCGTTCAGCGCGAAGCTGGCGTTTACCATGTGCTCTAAGGTGGTCTCTCCTGCGTCCGCCCCGTCCAACATAGCGGTCAGAATGCTTCCTACGCCGGTAAAATCTCGGAAGAGGGTTTCCATCTCTTTGATGAACTCTTGATATTCTTTTTCCATGTTAATCACTCCATCAAATTCTTCTTGATAGAGGTCCCAAGCTATGATAGAATAAATTTATCCAGTGGGAAACCTCTGGGGTACAAGGGTTCCGGTGTTGACTTCTCAGGGTCTCCGGAACCCTTATTTTTCGTCCAAAATCCGATAAATGCCCTGCATGATGGCATCTGTCCTGCTTTTACCTAACATGGCAGCGCATTTTTTTATAGCTTCTGCTTCTGCCTCTGTAAGTCTAATATTCAAACTCACTTTTCGGCTTTCTCCTGCTTTCGGTGGACGGCCTGTTTTTGGGGACATGTACTCACCTCACTTTTGCCCTCGCATAAATAAATAACATACGCACGCGCAAAAGTCAAGTGTTTTATTGAAAAAACTCCCTCAGTGTTTTTACTGAGGGAGCTTTGCGTTTTTTTCAGAATGCTAATATTAGAAAACATGTCAAGCGTTCGGATTTTTTGCGACAAACGGCTCATCAAATTTAACATTGATGATTTCATCACCTTTGGAGTTAAACATATTTGCGCTTGCAACACGGATTCCGTAGGGTATTCCGTCATACAAGGCTTCAATTCTGCAAGACTGACCGGGTTCCAATACGCTATCATAGGACGGGTAGGTAACGTCGATTACGTCGCCATTTTCATCAATGAAGTCTACGTTGGGGGCTACTGTCGAAACGGATTCATCCAAATTGTTTCTAACCGTGAGATAAATATACGTATAGGAAGTGTCTGAGAACTCAAACTCTGCCTTTTCAATCGTTATAGCCTCGCTGTTTTTTGTAGATTGGACTTCGTCTAAATCGGATAAAGCAGTGTCTATTTTATCCTGCGCTTTGTCTTGCGCATTTCGAGCGACAAATTCATTCAGAGCTTCTTCCGATTTCGCTAAGATTAAGATATCGCTGTTTCCGTCAAGTTCGGCCTGATAGGGATACTCAGCCGTTATGCTGGCTGATGTGGAATCGGTGGATGGCGTGTTGGTCCCTTTTTCATTGCCGCAGGCAGTGAGCGCAAGCGCAAGGAGCAGGGAAACTGCCAGGATACAGGCCTTTTTCATGGTGGATTTCCTCCCTTTTCTCTATAATTATATCTTTATGATGAATGAAAAATGAGAGAAAGTCAAGGGGAAAAAGGCTTGAGTGGATGGGGGGTGCCAGGTTGTGAGAATGTCAAGCGTTTTTTGTTGGCAAATTGAATTTTTGGTTGATTATTTTTGAAAAAGAGAAATATGCTGCGGAATTAACCTCACAGGTTAACAATCTACTTGACTATTCCTGCTGATTGAGGTATACTAAATTTACCCTAAAGGTTAACGACAAATGAGGTGACGGGTTGCAAATCACATACAAAAGCCGCAGGCTGGAGAAAGTATGTACCAGTGCTTACGAAGCAGAAAAGCAGTATGGGCGCGAAATGGCGCAAAAGATTCAAAGCCGCCTCGACCAAATTTCGGCCGCTGACAGTGTTGAAATGATGATTCAGTTTAAGATTGGACGGTGCCATTCTCTTACTGGAAATCGAAAAAATCAATACGCAGTTGATTTGGTACACCCGTTCCGGTTGGTGTTTGAACAAAAGGGTACAGAAATTCGAATTGCGAATATTCTGGAAATTGTCGACTATCATTAAAGGTACAGCATAGTTAAGGAGGAAAGTTCTATGGTGAGGAGTCGCAACTATATTGCAACACCACCAGGGGCTACAATTAAGGAGCAGCTGGTCGACAGGGGCATGAATCAGAAAGAATTTGCCGATCGAATGGGGATGTCCCAGAAACACATCAGCCACCTCATCAACGGTGAGGTGCAGCTCACCCCTGATATGGCGTTGCGCCTGGAGATGGTTCTCGGTATACCTGCTCAGTTCTGGAACAATCTCGAGGCCATCTACAGGGAGAAACTCGCCAAGGCAAAGGCTGAAAATGAAATGGATGTAGATATAGAGCTATCCAAAAAGTTCCCCTACAAAGAAATGGCTCAAATTGGATGGGTTGAGAATGTCAAAACCGCAACTGAAAGAGTATTCTGTCTGCGGAAGTTTTTTGAAGTCGTTAATCTCAGTTTTCTTGAGAAAGAGTCACTCGTGCCTGGCATAGCCTGTCGCAGATTATCTGATGGTGAGAAAGCTGATTATGCACTGTATGCATGGGCTCAACGGGCAAAACTGGAAGCACGTAACAATAAAGTTCGGCCTATCAATGTTGATGGGTTACAGAATGAACTTCCGCAAATTCGTGCGATGACAAGGCAAAATCCATCAGACTTTTGCCCTAAACTCGTACAGGATATGGCTGACTGTGGTGTTTCTCTTATTTTTCTGCCCCACATAAGCGGATCGTTTCTGCATGGAGCCACATTCTATGACAAAGATAAGATTGTTATGGGACTAACCGTGAGGGGTAAGGATGCAGACCGATTTTGGTTTAGCTTATTTCATGAAATCGGTCACATCATCCTGGGTCACATTGGACAGCCCGGCGGTACTACGCAAGCTGACGAGGACGCCGCAGATGCGTTTGCGCGGGACGTATTGATTGACCACCAGTTGTTTATGGCTTTCATTCGGCGAGGAGATTTTTCGCGAGATTCCATAATAAGCTTTGCAAATGAAGTAGCTATTGATCCTGGAATAGTGGTCGGTCGTCTGCAAAAAGAAGGCTTTGTGGAATACAGCTGGTATAAAGATCTCAAAACCAAGTATGAAATCACTGCATGAATTAAACATAATTTCTATGAAGCATCTGCCAGAAATAGCAGGTGCTTTTCTTTTCCCTTTTTAAGGAGGCTTTATATTGATATTTGATTTAAGCTGCGTCACGGCAGTAAAGTGTGGTGCATCTTTTTTACTTTTTTCTGCGTTGGGTGCGGTATCAATCTCAATCTATGATGAAAAAGAGAAATATGCTAAGGGTTCTTTGGATGAGGTCAAAGAGAGAGCAAGGAAGAAAACTGACTCGGTTGATAGGAATGGGAAACTGCAGATTTTTGAAATGGAACGAAGATCGAAAGAGGTTTCTTTTTGTGTGTGGTCGGACGCCGCAGAGATAAATAGTGGGAAGCAGGTGTGTCTGTGGAACGAAAGTGGGGAGTTGATTGGACAATATCAGATCGTCAGTGTGAAGCGCAGAGAAAATCAGGAGATAGTTGTTTCCCTCTTTATGCAAAATAAAAATGAACTTGATCTTTTGATGGACGCATGTCCTGTTGCGCTTTCAATCTATGACGCCAATTCCGTAAAATTAGCTGGGATGATGGACGAGATACTAAGCAAAGAACGAGAGGAAAAATCCACGGCCTCGTCTAAATACAATGTGTCTAACGTGCCAAAATGCCCCGTGTGTGGTTCGACCTCAATTCAAGGGATGAAGAAAGGTTTTTCAGCAGGGAGAGCTGCTGCTGGCGGGATATTGCTTGGCCCCCTGGGGGTTTTAGCAGGCGCCGCTGGAGGGAACGAGATAGAACGGGTTTGCTTGAATTGCGGGTATCGTTTCTGATATTAGAAGGGGCCCAAGCTGAGCATTACAACTCAACTTGGGCCCTTTTTTTGAACTTTTCGCAGTTCTCTTCAATTGTTTCATTTTGCAAGCCTGGAGAATTTGATATAGAATAGATTTATCAAGCCCTTGGGTTTGGTGTATAAGGCAATCGGGCTACTTTCCTACGGTCTCCTGGTTGCCTTACTTTTTGATCTTATCGTACCGATCCTGAATTCCTTGGCGAACTACTTCTGAACGGGTTAGACCTTCGGCCTTACAACATGCATCGAGCTTGTTTAATGACTCGATGTCCATTTTTGTATCCGTCTTTTGTGGCTGTGTAGGTGACAATAAAATCACTGAGTAACATGGCACCACAGCTGTTTTCGGCATCTACCCAGCCAGTGATCATGTACTCGCCGTTGCCAAGATGAGTGGTCTGCATATCGAAGTGATTTTATTTTCGCCATGATTTACTGTGTGACAAACTCCGCGCCGCGTTCTGTTTTTACCTCGAGCGATGTAACATTCAGATATAAATTTAGGTAGTATCCTTCTTCGACTAATTCAGGAGTGCCAGTCACTCTGATCCAGTCATTTTCATTGGGATACTCCCCGTCGTATTTTAGCATGAAGCCTCCCCAGCCGTCATTGCCGCAGCATCCGGGACCATTGCGGTACACAACCGGAGCGGTTTTGCCGCCGTCCCATGAGTAGAACAACGCATACATTCCCTCCACGATGATTGTTTTGTCCTTATAGTTATCAAAGTTGAAGTACATATCGTTGATCTGCGTTAAAAACATCTTTTCCCCTATTTCCAGCACATCGCCCTTAGCCGACTCCACCGTTGGATCTGTCGCCAGTGTGCCGGATAAATCACTATCAGGCGTAGGGGACTGGCTTTCTGGTACGCTGGAAGAAGGTTTTTCCAAGGCGCTGGTTTCAGGATCAGCAGATTCGATCTTTAAGGAAGGCTCTTGGCTGTTTGAATCAAGAGGCGCAACATTGAACTCTGTTTTGCCGCCGCTATTACCGCAGGCAGACAGAAGTATGCAGATCACTAAAGCAGGCACAATGCTTTTCCATATTTTACGCATGTCCAACTACTCCTTTCACGCTTTGTATGATCCAATAGAGGAAGAAGACAATGATGTTGCATAAGACAATGCTTGCGCCTGTGGGAGTGGCATATACATAGGAAATTGTAAGACCAACCCATAAACACAGTACGGATATAATAGCGGAATTGATAATCACAGCTTTGAACCTTTTGCATAACCGCATTGAGGTAAGGGCAGGAAATACAATTAAGCTGGTAATCAAGAGCGCGCCCATCATCCGCATTCCCAAGACAATAATCAATGCTGTCAGCAGGGCTATCAACATATTATACAGCCCCGCATTCGTGCCAGTTGCCTTTGCAAAGGATTCGTCAAATGTGACCGCAAAAATCCGGTTATAGAATAAAATAAATAGCACTAATACGATAACAGACAGAACAACACTTAAATTCACATCACTTTGCGACATGCTCAGAATACTTCCGAACAAATAGTTGCACACATCCGTATTCATTCCTGTTGTAACAGATATAACCATTACTCCCACAGCTAACGCCCCCGTTGAAATCAGGGCAATCGCTGCATCGCCTTTAATCTTACTGCTTTCACTGATTCGAAGCAGCAGAAAAGCGGCTAACACCACAATAGGAATAGAAACCGTCAGCGGAGCCATATTCAGTGCCGTTGCCAAAGCAAGTGCGCTGAATCCGACATGGGAAAGCCCATCCCCGATCATAGAATACCTTTTCAGAACGAGACTTACTCCCAACAGGGAGGAGCAAAGGGCAACAATCGTTCCCACAAGGATTGCGCGAACCATAAATGGATAGGAAAACATCTCTTTTAACAGGTCAAGCATGGGAAACACCCCCTATAAAATGGCTGCCCACTTCACTGTTCAGATATTCCTCCGTTGTTCCGAAGAAAAGCTGGGAATGGCGCAAGTGCAAAATGTGCTTTGCGTATTGGACTGCCGCATGGATGTCATGGGATACCATGACAACAGTTATCCCCATATCTTCATTGATCTGCCGGATCAGTTCGTATAAACTCTGTGTCACCACAGGATCTAACCCGGCAACAGGTTCATCCAATAAAATTACTTTCTTTGTGGCGCACAAGGCTCTGGCCAACAGTACTCTTTGTTGCTGGCCGCCGGACAACTCACGATAGCAACAGTTTTTTAAATTTTCAATTCCCATATTCCGAAGATTTTCATTTGTAATCTTCTTTTCCTTTTTGGTATAAAAAGGCTTCACCCCCAATCGGTTTAAGCAGCCGGAAAGGACAACCTCATAAACGCTTGCAGGGAAATCTTTCTGTACTGTCGTCTGTTGCGGCAAGTAGCCAATCTCTTTCGTCAAAAGACCGTTTCCCAAACGGATTGTACCTGAGGACGGTTTCTTCAAACGCAAAAGACCTTTTATCAGTGTGCTTTTTCCTGCGCCGTTTTCACCAACGATGCAAAGATAGTCATTCTGCTCTACGGAAAAATTCAAATTCTTTACGGATGGAACGCCGTCATAAACAAAAGATATATTCTTGCATGTAATTAAATCCATTGTATTCCTGTAACCTCCTTTTCAAAAAGCAGCGATGGTTTGACACAACCACCGCCGCTTTTTCCGTTAGTTTAAGGCAGCGCGCAAGCTATCTACATTTTCTGTCATTATAGACAGGTAGGTAGCCCCGTCCTCCATTTGATCTTTTGTCACATTATGGCAGGAATACAAGGTCATCTTTTTTGCTCCGGTAGCCTCACAGATAGAATCCGCGATTTTACCATTGGAAAGTTCAATTGTGAACACCACTGGAATCTGTTCTTCCTTCACCTTATCAGTCAAAAACGCAACTGTTGCGGCGCTGGCCTCAGTTTCCGTCGAGCAGCCAGTAAATGCGGCATAATAGTTAAGACCATACTCGTCGGCAAAATACCGGAACGGGAAACGGTCGCCAAACAAAATCGTTTTTCGCTTTGCGCTGTCTACAATTTCACGGAAAGAGGCGTCCAGCTGTTCCAACTTTTCTTTGTAATCGGCACTGTTGGCTTCATAGGCATCCGCGTTCTTCTGGTCCTTATCGCAGACAAGGGCCGTAATTTTATTCACAATTTCAATCGCATTTTTCGGAGAAGTCCACACATGTTCATCTGTTTCTTCTTCGTGCTCATGAGAATGCCCCGCAACAGCTTCTTTGATTTCTTCCGAAGGCGCATTGGCCGCATAGAAAGTGGGAGCCCAATTTTCTTCATCTATCAAAGCGTCAATATTTTCATTGCCATAGCGCAGATGGAAATGAGCGATTTCTTCTTCGTGTTCCTCGTGTTCTTCTTCATGGACGTCTGCGCCGGTACCATGGTCATTGAAAGCCAGGTAAACGGGTACACCGGAAGCAGGGTCTTTAGACTGAAATGTGTACCATACGCTGGTTACATCCCCATCATCATCTTTTACCGGCTGAAAACCCAGGTATTCATACTCCGCAGATACAGTCTCGGAGGAAGTCTGGAAGGAAACAGTATTGTGCTTAATGGAGAGCGTATTGTAATCCGATTTTCTTTTTTCCAGAAATTCCTGCTTCATTTCAGCAAAGGATTTCTCGTGTTCCTCTGCTTCCTCTGTGATATACTCGTCCAGCGTTCCATCTTCAAAATATGGGAGTACTGACTGAAAATCCCCTGCAAAATCAGAAAGCGGGCGGTCTTTTATCTCACTTTCCACAATTTCTCCGTGATCGTGGTCATGCTCGTGTTCCATCCCTTCAACGATTTCTTCATTAACGGTGGGAACACAATCAATCAGGCGCAGGATGTCCGGCTTTTGATCGCCCATAGAGTTCAGAATATCATCCACCCATACATCGTTCTCGCCTCCGGTGTAGATGAACAAATCGCAGTTCTGAATAGTCTTAATGTCCTGTGGGGTCGGCTCATAGGAATGGCTTTCCGCGCCGGGTTTCAACAGCATTGTAATGTCTGCTTTGTCGCCTACAATCTGGCGGGTAAAATCATATTGGGGGAAAATCGTGGTTACAACGGACAGCTTCTCCGAATCACCGGCATCAGCCGGTTTATCGGAAGTGCCACAGGCGGACAGGCAGACAAGAGCCAGTACCGCCATCAACAGAATTGAAATATATTTTTTCATGGAATTGAATCCTCCATAAATTCGCGTATTTTCTTAAAAATGGGCGCAAAAATACAAGGGATAACCTTCCCGATTGAAAATGGGCATAGTATTCCCTTGTATCAAAGGATTCTATTTAATTGTTCATTCTTACTTTCTGGCTGATAAGGGAAACGACAGGCACAAACAAAGGGAGGCAAAGAAATGCCACAATCAGCGGAAACTGAGGCACAAATGCCCCGGTTGTTTCAGCCGAGCCGGTTCCGATCTGCTTTAATGTCTGTTCGGCCTGATGAATGCAGGCGCAAACAAGGCAGCCCTCTCCTGTGCAGTCGTGATGGGCCTCTTTTGCGATGAAAAGGAGAGAAAAGAAAGCGACAACCACAAAGGCCGCACAGGTAAAACCAGCAAGAAGTCTTTGTTTTCTTGTATCCATACTTTTCCCTCCTTCACAAAATTATTTTGCCTATCAGCAGTCTGTTTTACGGTATTCACTGAAAATCCCGTAAAACACTGTTCGCAGGACATCTACGTTGTTCCAGTATATGCTGCCCCAAATGAGAGACTTCATCACACTGAACATGGATCAGCCTGCCGCATTTCTCGTATTTGTAATGGTAGCAATTGATGGTTCGCAGTCATCCTGTTCTCCAACATATACCCCCTGCTTTACCATGCGCTCTAAATGACGATATACCGTCATCATTCCCACTGAGATACTTTCCTTTTCGAAATGATCGCAAATGTCATTGACCGTAACATGGCTGCCGGGGACGGATTTCATGAAGGTAAGCAATTCGGCCATCTGCTTTGTTTGATATTGTCATCTGCGTACCAATGAATTGCTACCTCTCTTCAAATTGATAATTATTTTTACTTTATCACAAGGATAGTGTATTGTCAAGAACTCAATACGAGCTTTTGCAAATAGGCAAACCTGCAAACATGTAAATGTTTGCGATTTTGGCGGGTTTCCTATCCGCCAAAACACTTGTTGAGGGATAGTCCCTCGAGCCCACAAGATCGTCACCTTCGGTAGCAGCTATGCGTCCTGCGGACGCTGGTGGAGAAGATCAACGCGAAACTTCGGGGGTGGGGAGGAAGAATACCCCTATGCGGAACTGCGGGAGTTTTTCCGCCTTTGCCAGAAGACGCCGGTGCGTTTGACCTTTGGGCAGATTGAGGAGATTTTAGGAGACGAGTTGGAATGGGAAGCCTATTTTTTCGAAGCTTTTTGGTATGACTGCGTCCCGGGGAAAACGTCGGCCATGTGGCGGGAGAAAGGATTCCCTTTCCACATGCTCAAGCCTTCTGCCTCTGGACACTGCATCGCGGAAGCCTGGCTGAGCCAGGGATACCGGATCAAAGCGCTGCATCTGCGGGAAGATCGGGTTGTTTTCCGCCGGGCCATTCATCATCAGTCCGGACTGCTTGTCCCCCGGGATTTGCTGGAAAAGAAACTGCCCGACGCGGCGGTGCAAGAGTGCAATAATTTTTTCAGGTATGTGCGGAAAAAATACGGCTTTTAACACTCTCCATGGATGAATTCATGAGTTTCCGTTGCCCATTTTTGGGGATGAGGGGACGGGATGAAGATTCCTGTTTATTAAGCGCAGGTTTTCCTTTTGGTCAGAGATTGGACAGAGTACCATTGCCTAAGACAATGGCGTTGGACTGGCTGCCCAGGACCAGGACGGTCACTTGTCTGCCCACCTCTAAGCCCTCCGCCGAGCTGACATAGGGGAGGGCAAGCTGGGTCTGGTCAAAGGGGCGTTGGACCGTTATGGTGCCGCCGGAGGCCGCCTGGGTGACCTGAGCACGGTAGTAGCTGACGCCGGAAGACAGGAGAGATTTTATCTTGGGCTCAAAATAGGACCAGAGATTGTCCGCCAGGACCTGCATGTCCTGGTCGGGGTTGGTGACAGGGGACGTTTTTTTCTGGCTCAAGGGAAATACACCCCCTTCTCCAGCTGCAGAGATTCCGCCAAGGTGAGGGAAGAGGTCTCAGCTTCCCCCAGGCAGAGACCCACGGTGATCTTGCGGTTGTGTAGCCAGGCATAGAGCTGCAAGCGGCCAGCTTCGGGGCTCTCCGCTTGAATGACTGCCGTGGTGGTCTCGCCCCAAGGGGTGGAGACCCGGTAGCGGTAGACGGTTTGGACGACGTTTTTGCGGAACATATTTTTCCTGCTCCCTTCTTTCGTTTTCTCCATCATACCTTGATTTTTTCGTTGTAAGACCACCTAAAAGGAGTTTTAGGAAAATTATCTGCCGGGGAGCTTTGACAATTCTCACAGATAAAGCTGGGAGGAATCAATTTCTCAAGTGGGTCAACTGTTTTTCCCGGGGGTAGCTGCATTCCCCGGAAGCAGTAACCAGCTTGCTCAGAAGGCTTGGATCAGGTTCACAACGGGGGCGACTCGTTTGTCCAAAGGACGGGCAGTGTTTCTCCTATGCTTCGCTTCGCTTTTGTTAGCTTTGGTTGGCTTTCATTTGGTTTTCTTTGCTTTCGTTTGCTTTTGCCTGCACGCCTTTCTTTTTATAACAGATTATATATTATATATATTAGGAATTAGTAGGTACTTTTCTATTGAGGTAGAAACTTATAATTAATTCATATTACAGAGTAGAAACTAAGTAAATAGTACCTACTTTTGTATACAATATAATAATATAATACTTTACAAGTGCGGAGCAATGGACGCTTTTCTACTTTTAGAGTTAGGGGGTGTGGGGGGAAGAGACCTTTTCTTCTTTGTCCCTTTCCCTCCTCCTTTCTTCTGTATCTGAGGGATGTTGAGAGGGAGCCTCTGTAAGGCGTCTGGCGGCCTTTCTGGGCGTACCTATTGGCAGGGTGCTAAAGAGATATTCCCAAGGGGGTTGAAAGCGCAGAGAAAGCAGACAGAGGGACTGTGAGCGTGAGTACCTGGTTGCTCTGGTTCCCCTGTTCTGCAAGCATGGATTGTGCTGGTGATCCTGTTCTGTGTTGGTTCCAGATGGGTTCCATGTTGGTTCCAACTGGGTTCCATGGAGGGGCCCCGGATAGAGAGGCGGGGCTGGCGCGAGGCAGCGAGGGCGGGGGAGACCTGGTGGGTCGGTGGCCGCTAAACCGTGCGTGCAATGGGGAAAAGGAACAAAGTTTAACCGTGCATTTTAGACAAAGTGTACATTGTTAAACCGTGCAATTCGATATATAATAAACTTGGAGGTGTTATTGTGCCACTGACAGATGCAAAGCGTGCGGCGAATAACCGATGGGACGCAAAAAATATGTGTGTACTTGGTTGTAAAGTGCGGCGCGAATATGCCGAACAGGTAAAAGAGGAAGCGAAGCGGCGCGGAACTACGGTAAACGCAATCTTTACAAAAGCGCTGCGGGAGTTTATGGAGGAGGTGGAGAATCGATGAGCAACAAGGAAAAAGTGATTGAGCTGCTGGACAGTGTACCGGATTATAAAATGGGCTATGTGTTGGCTTATGTGCAAGGAATCACTGCCGATGAGGAAGCGGACGATCTTTTCTGCGAGCGGATGCTTGAAAACTATGAAAATGACCCAGATCCCGAAAAGGATAAGGGCTATTCCCTGGAGGATTGCAAGCGGGAATGGGGCCTTGAGTGATGTATCGTATTATTATTAAGAAAAAGGCGAAGAAATTTATAGATGGCCTTCCCGCAAATGAACGCCGGCGGGTGGTTTCTGCCATTGAGCAACTGCCAAACGGAGAGGACATAAAGAAACTAAAGGGCCATGACAAGCTGCTTCGACTTCGAGTTGGTAATTATCGTATTATCTATACTGTGGATAACGGAGAGTTGATTGTATACGTGATTGACGTGGGAAACAGAGGGCAGATATATAACAGGTATTGAAGTGGGGTCAGGGAGTAATGTCCCTGACCTTTTTTGTTGCCTTAGCTGGTCCAGTGTCTCCACCGGAGAGGCCGGCAATGCTCCCGGCTGCGCTTTAGGGGTTCCGGCGCCCTATACGCTGCTTATTTGCTTACTTATGCCGGTTTCATGTATTCCCCGCCTTGCGGCGGTCTCTGGGGCTCCTGGCCTTCACTCCAGCCGCTAAAAAACTTTGGCGGCTGGGTCAGGGTCAGAAAAATTTTTCTTCTAATAGGCAGTGGGATTACCCCGCAATGGAGCGCAGCCCCTGAAGATTGCTTTCTGTGTTACGGTTATACCAACACCCTTTTTTGCGATGCCAGCGCCAGCCAGCGGCCTTTAAGGCTTCGCGGACGGCTTCGGAGGGTTTCGATGGGAAATATACTTCGATGCCGTTAAAGTCAGGGTTGATCTCGACGCGGAGCGCCGTGGCGGTGGGAGCCTGGGTGCTTTGGCTGGGGGCGCTCTCGGTGTGCGCTTTTTCCTTGGAGGTGAGCCGGGCGGTTTTGGGAACAAATTTTACAGAGCGGGCGTTGTCCTGTAAACATCCAAAGTAATAGAAATTAACATCAAAATAGTCGATCATCCCGTCACAGTCTTCATAATTGAATGACTTTACAAAACCGTCTACTGCTTCGGCGGTGGCGCGGATCTGTTCAGCGGGGATTTTGTACCATGCGCCGTGCTCATCCCAAATGCGGGAAATTTCGGCAAGGGCTTCCTCATCGCTCCAGCAGGTGAGAGACCAAATGTTATTCCGGTTTGCTTTGTGGATGATCTCGGAAATGTCTTCGACGGTCAGAGCGTCCAGAGACTTGTATACCTCGCAGGGGGCTTCTTTCATATCGACAAGAAGTTCCTGGCACATACTCGCATATTTTGTACGCACGCTGAATTTATAAGTAGGGAAGTTTTCCTTGATAAACTTCCGAACAAGAACAGCGATTTCTTTCAAACTTAAATTGGGGTCATAATTGGTCCCCTTCCAGCCGTTGGCGGTGTAGAATTCGCTGCGATATTCTGCGGCGGTCTCGCTGCTGCGGGTCTGGGTGGCTTTGTCTTGTGCCATGCGGAACACGGGGAAAAGTGCCTCGAATTCAGCGTTGATTGCCTGCATGGCTTCGACGGTTCCTCCAACGTCGGGGTGGTGGATCATGGCCAAACGGCGATACTCTTTCTTGAGTTCGTCCAGGGTCTTGCACTCGATAAAGTATTTCATCATGTTAACCTCCCGGCCTATGGCCTTGCATTCCCCTGCCGATTGTGTTACACTGAGGGCGACATGTGGCAGGCCATGCCGCCCTGTGTTTTGCTTTAGGCTCCCTGTGCTTTGGAAGGTTGCGGGGAGCCTATTCTTTTACTGTTTGGGAATCGCTTCCCGGATAATCCGGGCCGCGTCCTGCGCGTCCTTGGCCGTAGCCTCTACCAGTTTTGCCAGGGTTTCAAGATAGGATGCTAACTCGGTCTGGGTCATGCTATCAATCTCCATTTCCTTTACCTCCTGCCCGGTTGAATTATCAGGGGTTTCCCTCCTGACACAATCATAATAACATAGATACGCGTATATATCAATATGGATTTTTTGACAAAAACAGATACGCGTATTTGTGCAAATGGAATATATACGCTTATATAATAGCATGATATAATATTTACAGGTGATAGACTATGGAGAAAAAAAGCCAATATAAGGGATTTACGCCAGCGCAAGCAAAAGCGCACAAAAAATATATGGCGGATTTTGTAGAGTTGCGGGCCCGTGTGACATATGCTGAACGCGATAGCATACAAGCCCACGCCGCTGCCCGTGGTGAGTCCGTAAACGGGTTTATCAAGCGGGCTATTCAGGAAACGATGGAGCGGGATGAAACAAGCCGCCGGTTGGGACTGAACCCGGTCTCAGGCGAAAGGCTGGAACAGGATAGCACCCGGCCCAAATAGTATAAAAAAGAAAGCCCTCGGGAAATCCGCCGTTTGGCGGTCCCGGGGGCTTGTCTGTGCTTCTGCAAGGTTTACGGAATATATCTGGGAATGGGCCGGGATTAAGCGGGCGCTGGGGGCAAGGAGCGGGCCGAGAGGGTAGAGACTCGGGACCAAGGAGGGGACATTAAAGAAGACAACAAAAATAAAAAAGCCGGGGCCCTGTATTAACTATCAAGTATTTACTTTAATATAAGAGTAGGCATTAACTATCCAGCATGTATTGCCTTATATATCTGATTACTTAGTAGGTTCTTTTATATTGATACAAAACTTATAAATAGGTGATATTATAGAGTAGATACTAAATACAGAGTATCTACTTTTGTTTAGATGTAGAGATTATTATATAATATATGTATTATATATAATTAGATATTATAGTAAAGGCAGAAGAGAGAAGCGAGAAGAGGAAGAGACGAAAAAAGATTGAAGCAGAAAAAAGAAAAGGCCAATGGTGAGCAAAGAAAAAGGAATGATCTGGGGAGCGGGATGATATGAGGAGAAAAGAGTCACCAGGTCTGTATTGTTCATTGACTTGAAATGTATCTTGACATATACATTGCTACATAACAATACAGAGAAGCGGATAAAGCATGTTGCAAATGCAACATTTTTGTGTGAGAGAGCATAGTAAAAAATACTCCACGTTTCAATTACAGGCTGTAATTGAAACGTGGAGAGGGCTTTTAAGGAACTTTTTAGAGGGATGAACCGGAAAAAATAGAGGGATACCCCTGGTTTTCAGTCAGCCGGGCCGAAGATTCACCGTCAGGGCTGATAGCTCTTCCCTTTACCAACACGTTCTTTCCCTTCACCTATTCCAGTGCTTTAATGAAGCCATTCAAACGATAAGGGAGATTGCAGAGCGAAAGGCTGTCTGATCGTTTTTGAAGGAACGGATGGGCCTGGGACATCCACACGGTTTGTGAGGAGTTCTCTACGTTGTTGAGGAGGTATCTGCGTGGGGAGTTTGGCAGCACTCTGGGTGCGCCCCGATCCTCTTTGACGGGAAAAACTTTCGGGAGGAAAACGCCGGGGCCACCAAACAGGCGGCGAAAGACATTGTGAACCGTAAGAGCGAATAACTGTTTTGCCGGATGGCACAGCCACGCCCGGAGAAAGGAGCGCCATGAACGAAGAAACCCATATCATGCAGACCGCAGGCACCACTCCGGCCAGAGCGCCGGAAGACGCCCCCGCGCTGGTAAAGAAAATCGGCAGGACCACCTACAAGGTGCGTGTCCATTTCAGCAATACCAGCACCGAAACTATGAGCGATAAAATCAAGCGTATGCTCAAAAACGAGATACAGCAGGTGTGACCGGCTGATAAAGCCAGCCGCCTTGTGTTAAACTGATGATGACACACACCAAATGAAAATCAGCGCGGAGAAGCGGTATATTGTGGAGAATGTAATCATCTATACCACTGAGCAGCTTGCCCGGATACTGTTTTCCGAAGTGTCGATAGATGTGTTACAGATGACCGGCAACGACTACACCGAACAGACCGCCGCCCCTCTGGAATTAGCCGAGATAAAGCGGCGGTGGAGGACCTATATTGAACAGTTGCCAAAGTATATATGCCTTTGTGATCTGTTACTTGGAAAGAACGCCTAACTCTACGGATATAGAAAAGCCAAAACGCCATAGAAACATAAAAACAATCAAATTTAAGGCAGCTTAATTTCTTGAATTTATATATTTCGAGAAAACTAACATACAATATTCAGAAAATAAAATTGACATAGCAAAATTTAAGGAATATAATCTAATTAGGTACTCCACATTCTGTTCTTTCAGAAAAACTAATAAGGAGGATACTGCTATGGGGTCATATGAAAATGTTATTTCACGTCAGTTTGACATTGCAAACGGCGAATTTCCAGAAGTTAATTTTCCCAAATTTCAGAAGTACACCTTATGTAATTTGCGAGGCGGGATTGGGAAAACCACATTAGCCTTTAATTTAAGCTATTTGGGTGACGATGTATTAGCTGTTGATACTTGTCCGCAGGGAAATTTATCATTTTTCTTTGACAATCAATATTATAATAATGCCAGCACATCTGTCCGCGACCTCATTTTACCCTATTTAATTCCGGGGTTAGGAAAGCCGACGCATATTGCTTCCTTTGTAGGTGCAACAAATAAATTTTTTGAGGATAAACAAACGTATTATATCCCATCTAGTAGTGAACTGTATCTCTTGCCAGCGCAATTGATTAGTGCTATCAATCAGACGAGCGGGTTACAATCGCCTACTCGCGAAACGGCGTTATTAAGTATCCTCCACTCATTGCGAAATGAAATCGATCGAGAAATGGACGAAATCGGAAAAGTAAGCAAGTGTCTTATCGATACATCTCCTTTCTTTGCTGGCGCAACACAATTGTCTTGGTATGCTACTGATGCCTTAATTATTCCGGTTCGTACAGATCAACAGTCGATTAAATCCCTGGAGTTGCTAATCCAAACTTTGACAAGCCCTCAAGGCGAATTCAGAAAATATGCTACAGACCTTAATATTCCAACGCCTAAAATTCAAATGGTTGTTTTGACACACTGTGGCTGGTCCACCGTAGCTGGGGCCCGTAACAAGCCGAATCAACAAACAGAGGTTTATATTAGAAAGGCTTACGATATTCTTAATCGTAATAGAACATTATTGACTACAGATGATCCTTCCAATCATTTGTTCTTGTTGGATGACTTCTTGGGTTCCGGACGAATTTCTTCGTTCCTTTCAAAGCCGCTAGAACTTTTACGACCAGGTGAATCGAGAACTATTGACCGTATGAAGGTAAGTGTTAATGAATCCGTCACAAAATGCAAACATCAGTTGGAATTTATCAATAACGTAATTTGGTAAATCTATTAAGTCCTATTTTTCAAAATCCGAGAATCTGATCTCCAGATTCTCGGATTTTATTTTTGACTAATTTTAGAACTTTGGAGCCCTTTAGCAAAAAGTCTTTGACAACTCGTTTCTGGGATGTAAATGCGAATGCTACATCCATTTTTGCGGTAGACGGGAGATGGTTTAACAGGGGTGGCATAAAGAGGTGAGTGCTTGTGGCTCAGGGTACAACATCGAATGATGTGTATCCGGTTTCTGTCTGGACATTCCCACGGAGCGGGTAATGTCTATGGCTGGTACTGTGTAGTGTGGTAGGTTTCAGGTAAGCCACTAAGCAGTAAAATTATCGGCTGTGGATATGTATCTTATCTTGTAAAAGACTGAGACTACCTTTGCTGCGGTGAATTTGATATAATGTATTCGAAATTGCACTTAACATGGAGGGAGAACGATGACTGGAAAAGAATTAGGAAAATTTTTATACGACAATGGAGTGTATGACACCTATCAATTTATACAGAATACTCGTAAAACAATAACGACTGCCTGCTTTTGTAAAGATACAATATTGTCTTTGATTAAACGGATGGAGAATGAACACAAGTCTTGGCAAGAGAATCTGTTTGTGGTGCTTAATCAGCAGGAGAATCCCGTAAAGACCATATCAATTACCCCTAATGGAATGCCATCTTATGAATTATCTGTCTGTGATGTTCCGATAACTGCCCCATTTCTTTTAGATAAGCTCACAAAAGACTTCTTCCAGTATGTTAGAAATGCATTTGACTGCATGGCGCAAGCAGCAAACACTGCATGCCTTGCAACTAAAGCGAAAAAAATCAATACCGTTGATTTTGGACAAATGAAAAAAGTATTTACACAGCAAACATATTCTCAGATGTTTTCAAGTATTTCGGCATGGTTTACTACTATAGCAAATAGTGATAAATTTCATTATATTGAAGCATTTAATAATAGGACAAAGCATACTTGTGATGTTTATCTCAAAATGTCAATGGCCTTACTCAGCGACAAAAACGAAATATCAATTAATCCCTTTCTCCATAGGGAACAATATCAAAAACAAGATGTCGCGTCGTTCTTAATGGCAGTTTATGATTTTGTAAGTTCTTGCTATGTAGATTTTTTATCGATACTTAAACAAGAAATATCTAAACAAGCATTTGTTGAAAATCGCTATCACAAAATTTGCATCTTCCAGCAGAAATTAAAAGATAGTCCAGATAGCGGTTTCTCTATGCCGTATATTGTAGGGACCACTGATATTGCCAATATGCCGGAAGCTATACAGGTGTTGCTACTTGTAGAACGCTCGGATAAAATTTATGCCAAAAACTGTCCATTTGATACGATATATATAAAAGGACCAAACGGTGACTTCGATTATATCGGCAAATATATTACATCAGATTCATTCGGTGACGACACACTTGTACACTATCGGACATATTCTAAAGTCCCTCATAACTCGAATGATATTCCTCTATGTTTCCAAGCTATGGAAGATCCCAAACAAAAAGGGATTTTTTATCATGCTAATATGTTTATGGACATCAACACTATAAGTGATGATGACGACTTTATCAAAAGGACCCAATTGACATTTTAATCAAGAACCTTTTAAAATATTGACTTTGACCGTCCATTCCAGCATATAGTCATCGGGTAGGGCTCACAGGATGGTTAGGCCGTGTGCAAATCCGTGTGCAAAAAATTATTCTAAAGTGAAGAATGATCTGCACCAAGTAAACAACAATGTTTATTTTGTAGAACTGAAAAACCATTGACACATAAAGGAAAAAGCCTTGATCCATTGAAGATCAAGGCTTTTCTTTTGGCGGAGAAGGAGGGATTCGAACCCTCGAGACCCTTTTGGGGCCTACACGATTTCCAATCGTGCGCGCTCGACCAAACTACGCGACTTCTCCGTGTTTGCTCTGTTACTATGACTTGCTTTGAAATTTTGCCGTGGGGGACGCAACAATAGGTATTATAACAGCTTTGGAAGAGAAGTCAAGAGAAAAATGCAAAAATTTTGGAAAAAATTTAGGCTGAGTGAACCGGCTCGGACTGCAAGGTCCGAGCCGGTGGAAAGATTAGAGATAGAAATTATGTCCGCCGATGGTGCAGGAGTAAGTACGGCTTTGATCCGCCCAGGAATACATGCTGGTTACATTAAAGTACAGGCACCCATCGGCTTCCCGCACACCGTCCAGGCAGAGCTTGGCAGCGATCACGCTTTTCTCATCAGGGGTGCGGTAGATAGTGCCGTTGGCCACGGGAGAAAATTGCCCTGGTGCAAAAATGACTTCCTGAATTGTGTCGGGGAAAGCCTCATCCGCGACGCGGTTCAGGATTACGGTTCCCACGGCAATCCTCCCTTTCATCGGCTGGTTTCCAGACTCAGAGTAGATAGCGCGGGAGAGCCAGTAGAGGTCTTCTTCTACGTAAGTGTTAGCGGTGGCCACCGGCCCGACCCGGCGAATCGAAAGGGTTCCTGTTGCGGGCTCTTTCACCACGGAACAGCCCAAGGCGTTGGCCAGTGATTCTGCGGGGAGCAACAGATCATTCTCTTGGGCCATAACCAAGGATGGTACATAAAAATACCGGTCATTGACCATAAAATAGGCTTCTTCTGCGATGGCTTCCAGAGAGAGGCCGTTGCCTGATGCAGTGAGCCGTCCATTTTTCAGGGTGACCGAGACGTTTGGGAAAAGTGCCTGGAGGACTGGCGTGATGGAAAGATAGGTTGTGCCGTCCGCAGTGATTGTGGCGGTTCGGGCGGCGATCCAGGTCCCGTTGACGGTAATATCCGGTGTAGTACGAAGCAATGTGGCCACAGTGTCTGTGGCGACGGGATCAATGACATCGAGGTAATCAACCGATGAGGTTTCCAATGTGCTTGTGAAAAGATAACCTGATTGTGTGGAAGCCAACGTACTTGTTCCGGAATAGGACTTGTTGTCTGCGGCGATTGCGTGAAAGCAGAACGCCAACAAGAGCACGAATAGAATGATCGCGCTGGGCAAGTGATTTTTCATCGTCATGCTACTCCTGTTTCCGAATATTCATAGTTGTTACCACATTGTAATTTATTTGTAAGAAAAAATCAAGATTTTTTTCATAAAAAAGAGAGAATACCCAGGGAAAATAAGGAAAAAGAAAGGCCGGAGTCAAAAGATGCCACAATATAATGTGGAATCTGATTCCGACCTTCCATATCTGGTTTTTCTGGGAAGAAGGATTCTACGGAGAACGTGAGTATTCACCGCTGAATATGCAAATCCATTATTTGGGATTCCTTTTCTTCTGCGCTTTTGTGAGGAAACGATCATTTTGAACGATCACACGTTCGTGGATACCTTCCCCCACGAGACCTTGGGAATCTTGTGCGGTTACGCGGAAAACCAATCGTCTGCCGTCTACTTCTGTCAGTTCCGCACGGCAAGTGACCTCTACACCAATGGGTGTGGCGCTCAGATGCTTTACATTCATCCAAGTACCTACGGTTCCTTCCTCTGGAGAGAGGGAAGGAGCCACTGCGGTCCAGGCGGCCTGTTCCATGCGGGCAATCATAACGGGAGTAGCCAAAACGTCCAGTGTCCCGCTGCCGACGGTTTTGGCGGTCAGTGTCTCTGTGACAGGGAAAGTGAGCTCCAAAGCGGTTCCAGGGGTTAACATATCGTGCCTCCTTGCTGGCCTGATTTAACAATCGAATTGATAGGTTGAATGAGTAAAGAAAACGAGGCCATTGCCTCTGTTTCGGGTCTATTGTAGCAGAAAAATGGAGAAAAGAAAAGAGAAACGCAGCTAAACAAAAGAAATAATTTGATATTCCGGAAAACTGTGTCAAAACGAACAAAATCAAAGGAGCAATTTTGTTCAAAGTATCGCACAATGACTGTCTTGACTTTTTATATAAGGTGGGTTAGCATAAAGGAGTAAACTTGTGCGTAGCACAGACTGGTACATATTAAAGACAGGAGGACACATCCAATGTTTGAACATCATGAAAACTATGATCGTTACATTCCTGATGTCATGCTGAAGAAGCATAAGAAGCATGAAGAGTATTTGAATGACGTCTATGCCGGCATGTCTCATGAGGAAATCTACAAGAGCAAGCTGGGCACGGTGGAAGACGCGCTGGCCATTATCGAGAGCGGCGATTGCATTGTCAACTCCATCCATGGCTGCGAACCCCGTCTCTTCTATCGCAATCTGCACCGCATTGCCGACCGCATTGATCCCAACAACCCTGTTGAGCTGTGGTCCTGTGTGCACCGCTGGGGACCTGAGTATGAAGTCCATACCAATCCTGAGCTGAAGGATAAGTTCCATCATCAGACTTTCTTCTATGATGGCAACTTCCGGAAGATTCATCCCTCCGGCATGAGCACCTATTTCCCTGTCAACCTGCATAACTATGGCCAGGAACTGCATCGCTGCAAGCGCCCGAATGTGGTAGTGATTGGTGTTTCCACCATGGACGAGCATGGCTATTGCTGTGTGTCCTGTGACCTGCAGTGGGAAATGGAGTCTTTGTATTCCGCAGATAAAATCATCTTTGAGGTCAACCCCAAGATTCCTCACCTGCCCGGTGAGTGTGCTGTACCCGTGGCAATGGCTGACGTGATCATTGAGTCTGATCTGGACCTGTATGAGCTGCAGGATCCCCCCATCGGCGAGGCTGAAAAGACCGTTGCCCAGTACGCTGCTGAGATGGTTCACGATGGTGACTGCATTCAGCTTGGCTTTGGTGGCATCCCTAATGCCATCGGGTTTGAACTGATGGATCGTCACGACCTGGGCATCCACACTGAGCAGATTGGTGCTTCCATGGCACACATGATCCAGAAGGGTGTTGTCACCAACCGGTATAAAAACCTGGACAAGGGCTGGTCTGTCGGTGCCTTCATCATTGCGGACAACTTTACCTATGAATATCTGAATAACCATCCCCGTGTCCTGATGCGCCGTGGTCGTTACACCAATGACCCGATGATTATTGCACAGCAGGATAACATGGTGTCCATCAATGCTGCCCTGCAGATTGACCTGACTGGTCAGGTGGCAGCAGAGGCTATTGCCAACATTCAGTGGTCTGGAACCGGTGGTGCCACGGACTATGCCTATGGTGCTTATCACTCCAAGGGTGGCCGTGCAATGCTGTGCCAGATTTCTACTGCGAAGAAGGGAACTGTTTCCAGAATCGCTCCCATCCTGGATCCCGGTTCTATTGTTTCTGTTTCCCGGAACCTGACCGATATGGTGGTGACGGAGTATGGTGTGGCAAAGCTGCGTGCCCGTACTGTGAAGCAGCGTGTAGAGAACCTGATTGCTGTTGCACACCCCGACTTCCGCGCGGAACTGCGGAAGGAAGCCAACAAGTATATGTATTTCTAATTCTTTCCAAAGATTTGGCTGAATTTAAGAGACCGCCGCACGATTGTGCGGCGGTTTCTTTTTGCAATGTGTCGGAAAGAAAATACAGTGTAATCTTTTTGTAAACAAATTGAGAAACCCATTGACAAACAATAGGAATACTTTATCTTAATATAAAGTAAGCTGTCTTGGTTGCTGGTCTTTCGAAAAGACAGGAAACCAGAAGAACGGCCAGATCCAAAGCAAAGAGGCGAAGAAATGATGAGAACCATGTTTGACCGACTGTTCGCTGGAAGAAATGGAATCGATCAATTGAATATTGCTCTTTTTGTGCTGGCAATCCTCTGCTGGATAGGCTCTCTGTTTGCACCAACCAGGGGACTGGCCAATCTGCTTCATTGGGCTTGCCTTTTGGCAGCTGCTTTTTGCTGTGTTCGTGCGTTTTCCCAGAACTTGGGACGCAGGCAGCAGGAAAACCAGAAATTTCTGGCTATGACCCGTGGATTTCGCATAGGGCGAAACTGGCGAGCAAAAATGGAGCAGAAGCGGCAATATAAGGTTTTTAAGTGCCCATCCTGCGGAGTAAAACTTCGGGTGCCAAGAGGAAAAGGGAAGATCAAGGTAACCTGTCGGCAATGTGGCGCCAGCTTTGAGGAGAGAAGCTGAGAGAGTTTACTGAGAGCGGTTGGGAAAGACAGTGTTCCAGACTGTCTTAAAAAGAAGAAAAAGAAAAAAGTTTGAGAAAAACCCTTGACAATGGAGGAAAGAAATGCTATTATATCAAAGCTGTCGCAAGACACAGGTTGAAAAGTTGGAGAAAAAGAAGAAAAAAGTTCTTGACAACAACTTGGATTTGTGCTAAAATACAAATCGCCCTGTAAGAGCGGTGTGCACCTTGTAAATTAAACAACGTAAGTAAGAAACACAAAGCACCAAAACGGACAAGTAAAAGTTGTCCATGAAGCTTAAGGCTTTGTGGGGC
>OGCQ01001584.1_pt1 | contig 27009 bp, 26 predicted proteins | sample 1570161 | NCBI WGS metagenome assembly OGCQ01 (sample SAMEA4384402, study PRJEB24528) | human gut metagenome
AATCTTTAAAACTATAGTAGTTACCTTTTGAATACTTTTTATATTTTATTTACTCAGTGTTGACTGAATAAAACAAAATCTTCTTAGCAAAATTTGAATATAAGCAAAGTAAATATAAAAAATACTTAATTTGATAAACTAGTAGCAGTTAAAGAACTTAACCAAGTATTCCAAGTATTACAGTACTTATTAAATTTGCACCATAAGAAATTATGTTCTGTAAAGCTATTGTATTGTAATTGCAGAAATAATCTTATAGAAGTTTTTATTTTTGCCAATGTATTTAGATAAATTTGATTCCACAATACTAACTTCTTTTTAATATATTGAATAAAATTTATTATATTAAAAAAGAATAACATTTCTAGTATAAAAATTCAATATAATAAAAAAAATTAAATATATTGAATTTTTGTAGTCTAATGAGTTATACTAAATATGACAGGAGAGAAGAATATGGAAAATTTAAAAATTGGAAAGAAAATAAGTGAATATAGAAGAGTTCACAATTTAACTATAAAGGAATTCTCAGAACTGACTAATTTAAGCTCTGCATTATTAAGTCAATTAGAAAGAGGAATGGGTAACCCCAGTTTAAGTGCATTACAGTCTATATCCTCTGCACTTAATGTGAGTCTATCCTCCTTATTTGAAGAAGATGTTACTAATGAATCGTTAATTCTTAGAAGAGAAGATAGAAAAACTATATATAACCCAGATCAAAAGCATGTATTATATGATGTTTTAACACCTAGCCCAATAAATTCTAGTGTAGAATTATTATTAATGAATTTAAGTGAAAATAGTAATACTTATGGAAATTACTCTACACATATTGAAGAAGAGCTAGCTTTTATTTTAGAGGGTGAAGTTTATATTATATTTAATGATGAAGAAGAGTTTCTATTAAGAGAAGGAGATACAATTAGGATATTGCCTAATAGAGAGCATAAATTTAGAAATAGTACAGATAAGGATGTAAAAGTTCTTTTTATAAAATCAAAGCCAAATTATTAATCATAAGGAGAGTATGAATATGTTAGACATAAAAAGAATAAGAGAAAACTTAGAAGATATAAAAAAAGCAATGGACAGAAGAGGAGAAAAAGAATTTAACCTTGATGAAGTTGTTGAGTTAGATGATAAAAGAAAAGAACTTCTTAAAGAAGTTGAAGTATTAAAAAATAAGATGAATGTAGAATCTAAAAAAATACCTCAACTTATAAAAGAAGGAAAAGATATAACTGAAGATAAAGCAAATTTAAAGAAACTATCAGATGAAATAAAATCTTTAGATGAAAAAATTAAAATAGTTAATGATGAATTAGAGTACAAGCTTTTAAGAATACCTAATGTACCGAATAAAGAAGTTCCTCAAGGAGAAACTGATGAAGATAATGTTGAAGTAAGAACTTGGGGAGAGCCTACAAAGTTTAACTTTAACCCAAAAGCACATTGGGATTTAGGAACTGATTTAGGAATATTAGATTTTGAAACTGCTGCTAAGATAACAGGTTCAAGATTTACTTTATATAAAGGATTAGGTGCTAGACTTGAAAGAGCATTAATTAACTTTTTCTTAGATACTAATATAGGTGAGCAAGGATATACAGAAGTAATTCCACCATTTATGGCTAATAAAAATAGTTTTTTAGGTACTGGTCAATTACCTAAATTTGCAGAAGATATGTTTAAGATAGAAGGACTAGACTATTATTTAATACCTACTTCTGAAGTTCCTTTAACAAACATTCATGCAAATCAAATATTATCATTTGATGAACTTCCTAAAAATTATACAGCATATACACCTTGCTTTAGATCAGAAGCAGGGTCTGCAGGAAGAGACACTAGAGGTTTAGTAAGACAACATCAATTTAATAAAGTTGAAATGGTTAAAATTGTAGCACCAGAGGAATCTTATAATGAACTAGAAAAACTTACTTATAATGCAGAGTATTTACTTCAATTACTAAAGATACCTTATAGAGTAGTTAAAATATGTACAGGTGATTTAGGATTTACAGCTGCATTTAAATATGATGTTGAGGTTTGGATGCCAAGCTACAATAGATATGTAGAAATATCTTCTTGCTCAAATTGTGAAGACTTCCAAGCTAGAAGAGCAGGAATTAGATTTAAAAGAGACAAAGATTCAAAAACTGAGTATGCACATACTTTAAATGGTTCAGGATTAGCTATAGGAAGAAGCTTTGCTGCTATACTTGAAAATTATCAACAAGAAGATGGTTCAGTAATTATACCTGAAGTTTTAAGACCTTATATGGGTATAGATAAAATTGAATGTAAGTAATATATAAAAGCTATGGATTAATCCATAGCTTTTTATATATTAGAGGTAAGATAGAAATTGAGATTATTTTTTTATATTTAGTTAATTATTATAAAAAATATATTTGAATATAGATATTAATATATAATTTATCAAAAAAATAATAAATATATTATACAATTCAGAGGTTTTTACGAATTTCGACATTAATAATAGTGTATAATGTAAACGTTATCAGAAATGCTGTGGTTAAAATAAATTAAATCGAAATATGTATTAATGGTAATTTAACTTACAAAATGATAATGTCCAAAACTTTAAAAATATATTATAAAAGTTACAGCACATTAGGTAAGATGAGCTGTAAAATGATCGGATTAATTATAACTATAGGGGAGTGTAGTTATAGTTGTAGGGGAATTTATTGTATCAAGCATAAAAAGTGCTGAGTGTTATGGGGGAAATATTGCTTCGTGAAAACGTAAATATCTAAATAAGCCTATATTATTTAATATAGGCTTATTTAGATATTTTAAATTTATTAATGATTTTGATGCATAATATTGGGGTAAAATATATATAAATTAAAATATTATCCAAAATAAAACTTATTAATAAATCGTAAGGGGATTTTATGAAGTATAAAGTAAGAAGAGGCAGTGTAGGGCGTCCATTAGTAATAAAGAAATTAAAAAGGCCAGAAGGTACAATAACTATAAGATCTAAAAGGATAAGAGATAATAAAATAGCAAAAGAAATTATAAATATGATAAATGATGGCAAGGGGTATGATCAAATAGCAAAAGATTTAGGATTAACTAAAACAGAAGCATTAATAATAAATCAAAAAAATACTTTAAGGCATGGAAATAGTATTAACAGAACAAATATAAATGATATGATAAGCCTTGGTATTACAACTAAAGAAATAAGTGAGATATTTAACTGTAAAGAAAGTGATGTTATATCAATTTGGAAAAATATAAATTATAGTAAAAATTTAGATATTGAAAAGGAAATAAATATTGCTATTAAAGTTAGAGATTTGTTAGAAAAACATTTTAACTTTAATGAGATATCACATGAATTAAAATTAAGTAGATATAAACTTTTTAAGATATATAATAAATACTTTGAAAAATACAATGACGAAGTTATTGATTTTGATATTATTGATAAACTCTTTAATCTTAAGTTAAATTATGATGATATTGCGAAGTTTTATAATATTCCTAAACAATATTTAATGGAATTAATTAATATGAATGAAAAAAGTAAGATTGAAAGAGATAAGAGTAAGACTAAAGAACAAAAAGTTACTAAAGATGAAGAAGATATATTAACAAAATCTTATAAGGCTAGTAATATAGACTTTCATGCTCGAAAATATAGTAAATAAAAGTACTTTTATGACATGATGTCTAGGCGAAGCAAATTTTTATTATAGATATAAATAATATCAATAATTTCAGAAACGTAAAAAATGACATTTTGAGCAACGGATATGACCGAAACGGTAGCGAGTGTCATATCGTTGGCGACATGAGCGTAGCGAATTTTTTATATTTAGATTTTATATTATTTAAGAATATTACTTAGGGTTATAAAATATTTCGTATACACCTTTGTTAATATAATTTAAATTTTTATTTATATAAAAGTTTAACCAATACTTAAATTAAAAAAGACAAATTTGAGGAAAAAATTAATAGGAAATTACTGTAAAAACATAAAGAAGTTACTTATATAAATACAGTATTAAAATATAAAGTTAAGTTGATAAAAGTATTGCAATTACTAATAATATTTAACGTTGAAAATTTATATTAAATAAAAAATTATATAAAAATATAATAAAAATTTTATTGATATATCTGATTTTTAAATATTTTCAGAAAATAAAGTCGAAAAATGTTTACTTTTGCAAAGAATAGTTATATAATTAACTAAACTAAGTAAAATAAAAAATTATTAAGAGAGGAATATTACACTATGGAGTTAGTAGGAATATTAGTTATAATCGTTGGATTTGCACTTAAGCTAGATACTATAGCAGTAGTTGTAGCAGCAGGTTTAACAACAGGATTAGTTGCTCATATGAGCATAGGAGATATACTTAACACATTAGGGGAAGCTTTTGTAACAAATAGAACGACTTGTCTATTTATGCTTACAGTTCCAATAATAGGATTATGTGAAAGATATGGATTAAAAGTAAAAGCTATAATGCTTATAAAAAAAGCAAGCAGTTTATCAACAGGAATATTATTAAGTGGATACACATTTATAAGAGAAGCTACAATAGCAATGGGAGTTACACTTGGTGGACACCCACAATTTGTTAGACCTTTAGTAAGTCCAATGGCAGAAGGTGCAGCAGTTGCTAAATATGGAGAATTAGACCAAGAAGATATAGATAAGATAAGAGCTTACTCAGCGGCATCTGATAATATCGGTAACTTCTACGCACAAAATGTATTTATGGCAAATGCAGGTATACTTTTAATAGTTTCTACACTAGATGGATTAGGAATTAAGGTTGATTCACTTGAATTAGCAAAGTATGCAATACCAGTAGCAATAATAGCATTTGTATTATGGGTAGCACAAAATATTATGTTAGACAGAAAATTAAAGAAAAAATATTCAGCTAGAAGTAATGTAGGAGGTGCAAAATAATGGATATGGCACAACTTTCAAATACATTATTACAAATATTCTATATAATGATAGGATTATATATGGGTCTTACAATGGTATTTACCTTAAAGGATAAGAATCATAAAACAAGAATAGGAACAGCACTATTTTGGGGAATACTATCGGCCGTATTTATGTTTGGAGATTATATACCAAGTCAAATAGTTGGAGCACTTGTAATAGTTATAGCAGTACTTTCTGCAACTAAGCAAATAAACATAGGGACATTAAAGCAATTAGATGAAACATTTGCAACTTTAAAAGCAGAAAAATTAGGATTAAAAATATTTATACCTTCTTTATCAATAGCGATAATAGCAATGCTTATAGCATCATTTACAGATTTCTCTGGAACAGTTGCTATAGGTATATCATCAACATTAACTTTAGTATTAACATTTGTAATAACTAAAGCAAAACCAAAAGAATTCTTAGAAGATAGTAATAGAATGTACCAATCAATGGGATCATTTGTTATATTACCTCAATTACTAGCATCATTAGGTGTATTATTTACAGCAGCTGGTGTTGGAGATAAGATATCTGCTATAATATCAGGAGTTATACCAACTGGAAATGTGTTAGTTGGGGTTATAGCTTATTGTGTAGGTATGGCAGTATTTACAGCAATAATGGGTAATGCATTTGCAGCATTCTCTGTTATAACTGTAGGGGTAGGTTTACCATTTGTATTTGCTCAAGGTGGAGATCCAGTAGTTTGTTCAGTACTTGCACTTACTGCAGGATACTGTGGAACATTATTAACTCCAATGGCTGCAAACTTCAATATATTACCAGCAGCACTTCTTGAACTTAAAGATAAGAATGCAGTAATAAAAGCACAAGCACCAATAGCTATAATATTACTTGTAACTCATATATTCTTAATGTATACATTAGGATTTTAATTAAAATTTATAGGAGGCAATACTATGAAGATATTATTAACAGGATTTGATCCATTTGGAGGAGAGCCAGTAAATCCAGCTGAAGAAGCTGTGAAAATGGTTAGTGACAATATAAATGGAGCTGAAGTTATAAAAATAACTATACCAACAGTTAGAACTAAATCAGTTAAAGTAATTGAAGAAGCTATAGAGGCTCATAGCCCAGATATAGTAATATCTGTAGGACAAGCTGGAGGAAGATTTGATATAACTCCAGAAAGAGTTGCTATAAATATAGATGACTTTAGAATAAAAGATAATGAAGGAAACCAACCAACTGATGAAATAATACAAGAGGATGGTCAAGCAGCATACTTTAGTAATTTACCAGTAAAAGCAATGGTAAAGCATATGAACGACAACAATATACCAGCAACATTATCTAATACAGCAGGTACATTTGTATGTAACCATGTAATGTACGGAATATTATATATGATAGATAAGAAGTACCCTAATATAAAAGGTGGATTTATACACATACCTTACATGACTAGTCAAGTTATGGATAAGAAAAATACACCATTTATGTCTTTAGATGAAATAGTTAAAGGATTAGAACTTGCACTTGAGGCTTGTACTTTATATAACGAAGATATAAAAACTATAGGTGGAGAAATCTGCTAATGAAAAAAATAAATCTTTTTGTTTATGGAAGTTTAAGAGAAGGGTTCTTTAACTATGATAAATACTTAGCTGGAAAGGTAGTTGAGAAAAAAGACGCTAGCCTTGAAAATATGAGATTATATCATATGCCTTATAAAGGATATCCAGCAATAACTCCAGGTAATGATAAAGTACTGGGTGAAATAATGGTTATAAATGAAGAAGAGTATGATGAAACTGTAAAGGCTATGGATGAAATGGAAGGATTTATAAGTGAAAACAATCCAGAAAATGAATACCATAAGATAGTTTTAGAAGTGAAAAATCTTCAAACTAATGAAAAGGAAAAATGTTTCGTATACTTTTATAATAAAGATAAAGATAAAGTTTTTGATAGTGAATCAGTATATATTCCAAATGGAGATTGGAAAGAATATATGCTTACAAAATAAGTTTAAAATAAAAAATGCTAAGGCAATTTGCCTTAGCATTTTTTTATTTAAAATATTATTAAAATATTAAATGAATTATTTTGTAAATTATGATAATAGATAAGTAGGTAGATATGACAGATTGAAGTTAGATAATATAGAGAGTTTGATAGATGATTATGGGAATATAATATATAAATTTTGTATTAAGATTAGTAAAAATAAAGAAGAGGACTTATATCAACAAACATTTTTAAAAGTTTAAAGGTAAATTATTTAAGTTAATATAAAAATAAAGTTGTAATATTATAATTAAGATATGATAGAATAGTTTTAAAAATATCCAAAATTATTGAAAAATATAACTGATATAAAATACAAAAAAGGTAAGTCATCTAGGGGGGAGATTATGAAAAAGGTAATAATAATATCTTTAGGAAATAAAACAGGAAAATCCTTATACGAACAACTAAAATCAATATTAGATGAAAAAATATATGTAAATTTTTATTCTATAGAAAATCACATTCCAGAAAACTTAGAATGTGATTTAATAATATTTTCAAGTGATACAGTGAAAGATATAATTATATCTAAAATCACTATAAATTCAAAATACATAATAGCTAGAAGAATAATAAAAAATCAATTTATAGATGAATTAATAAATATACCTACAAATCAAGATGTATTAGTTGTAAACGATAAAGCAAGTACTTGTGAAGTAGCAATACAACAACTAAAGTCTCATGGTATAAATCATATAAATTATTATCCTTATTACCCTGGAATAGAAGAATACAAAAAATTAGAAGTTGCAATTACACCTGGAGAAGCAAATATTGTTCCAAGTTGTGTAAAAAGAATTATAGACATCGGTCCAAGGATAATGGATATAACTAGTATAGTTGAAGTTTTAATAAGTTTAGAGTGTATTAATGAATATGCAGATAGATTATCTTCATACTTTTTTAGAAATATGATAATCACCTCAAAGCGATATATAAATATGGCAAATCATGCCAATAAAGTAAAAGAAATTTTAGAACATATAATAGATAATTCACAAGATGGAATAATTTATACAAATACAAATAATGAGGTTTTAGTTTTTAACAAAAAAGCTATTAGTTTACTAAAGCTAAATAAAGAAAATTTAATTTCAAGAAATATATATGAAGTTTGCCCTAAACTAAAAGGTGATATAGCAAACATCAATGATAAGGAAGTATTTATAGATAGACGACCTATATATGTTGAAGAAATATTAGCAGGTTATATGATAAATATAAGCATTTTAGAGAATATACAAAAAATAGATGAAGAGCTAAGAAGAAAGAAAAAAGATTCAAATTTACAAGCTAAATACACTTTTAATGATATGATAGGCTCAAGTTCTAGAAACCTTAAGAATATAAATTTAGCTAAAAAAATAGCAAATAGTAATTCAACAGTGCTTATACAAGGTGAAAGTGGAACCGGAAAAGAAATATTAGCACAAGCTATACATAATCATTCAGATAGAAGTAAATATCCTTTTGTAGCAATAAACTTTGCAGCATTATCAGAAAATTTACTAGAAAGTGAATTATTTGGATACGAGGAAGGTGCTTTTACAGGAGCTAAAAAAGGTGGAAAAGTCGGTTTATTTAAAAAAGCTCATAAAGGAACTATATTTTTAGATGAAATAGGAGATGCACCATATCATTTTCAAGCAAGACTTCTTAGAGTAATTCAAGAAAGAGAAATAACACCTGTAGGAGCAACTGAAATAACTCCTATAGATGTAAGAATTATAGCAGCTACAAATAAGAATTTACTTGAAGAAGTAGAGAAAAATAATTTTAGAGAAGACTTATTTTATAGATTAAATGTAATGCCAATATCAACGCTACCTTTAAGGGATAGAAAAGAAGATATAGAACAGCTTATAAGATATTATTTAATGAAAAATAAAGTATTTATAAGTTTAGATGATTTTTTAGAAGAGGAAACATTAAAATTTTTCTATGAATATAATTGGCCAGGAAATATAAGAGAACTTATAAATATTGTAGAGTATTTAATAAATATAAGAGAAGATGAAAAAATAAAGATAGAAGACTTACCATTATATATGCAAAGAAATACTATTTCAAATAAAGATTTAAGTAAACAAACTAAAATTTTAGATAAAGATACTATTTGGGTATTAGATAAAATATATAAATATAATCGGATAGGAAGAAGAAGCTTAGCATTAATTGCAGAAAAAGAAAATAAAGATTTAGGTGAAGGAAAAATAAGAACTTTATTATCTAATTTACAAAAGGAATCATTTATAAAAATAAATAAAGGGAAAAAAGGAACAGAAATATTAGAAAAAGGAATAGAAATGCTAAAAAGTCAAAATTAGATTAATGGGATAATGGGATAGAATTAATGGTTAATATTTATCCTATTATCCCTTTTATTTATCCCATAAAATTAAAAATATAAGAAAAATGAATTTTCTGATAATTTTTCTGTAAAAGAAAATTTTTTTAATATATAATTACATTTATGTCAAAATAAATTATTTAGGATATTAAAAAAATGAATTTTTTATAAGATGATATATCTTTTTGCACTAGTAAAGAAAAGTTGGCATGGGAATTGCTATATAAATATTGTATAGAAAAATATAAAAATAATATTACAAGGGGGAATTTATATAATGAAGAAAAAGCCAACAATATTACAAGCATTAACACCTATAATATTCATAGTTGTAGCACTAACAATTGGGTATGGATATTTCAAAATGAAAATTGAGCCACTTATGGTTATATCAGCTTTTGTTGCAGGATCTATAGCTTTAAAACTAGGATATACATGGAAAGAAATGCAAGATGCAATAATAGAAAAGATATCAAGTGCTTTACCTGCAACACTAATACTTTGGAGTGTAGGATTTTTGATAGGAGCACTTATGTTTTCTGGAACAGTGCCTATGATAATTTATTATGGAGTTCAAATGATAAATCCTAAATTTTTACTAGTAACAGCATTTATATTATCAGCACTATTATCTACAATAACAGGAACTTCATGGGGAGCAGCAGGAACAATAGGGGTTGCTATAATGGGGATAGCAGGAGGTCTTGGAGTATCTTTACCAGCTACGGCAGGAGCAGTAGTATCAGGAGCTTTCTTTGGTGATAAATTATCACCATTATCGGATACAACTAACCTTGCACCAATGGCTGCAGGAAGTGAATTATATGAACATATAAAGCATATGTTATACACTACAATACCAGCCGCAATAGTTTCTTTAATAGTTTATGCAATAGTTGGGCTTACTGCTCATGGAGATATGATAACTCCAGAGTCTGTAACATTAATGATGGAACAATTAGATTCAATGTTTAAATTTAACATAGTATTATTATTACCTATAGTTTTAGTAATAACAGGATCATTAAGAAAATGGCCTACTATACCAACAATGCTTGGAACAAGTATATTAACAATATTATTAGGTGTAATATTCCAAGGATTTAGTATAGTAGATGGATTCGCTTCTTTAGTAAGTGGATTTGACTTAACAATGACAGGATTTACAGGAGAAGCAACACAAGAAGTAATAAAGCTTATAAATAGAGGAGGAGTAGCCTCTGTTACAAGTACTACAGTGCTAATTTTTTGTGCAATGGGATTTGCAGGAATAGTAAGTGTATCTGGGATGTTAGATGTAGTATTAGATTTGCTATTATCAAAAGTAAAGTCAACTGTTGGTATAATACTAGCTACAATAGCATCTTGTGCAACGGTAGCATTTGTTACAGGTAGTTCATACTTATCAATACTTATACCAGGGGAGTTATTTAAAGAAGCTTATCCAAGAAAAAATCTACACCCTAAAAACTTATCAAGAACACTTGAAGATTCAGGTACTGTTTTAGTTCCACTTATACCGTGGTCAGCAGCAGGTGCATATATGGCATCAACTTTAGGTGTACCTACATTAGAATATTTACCATGGGCAGTTTTAAATTACACAGGTATAATATTTGCAATAATATGGGCAGTAACAGGATTTGGAATAGCTAAACTAAATGACAATAAGAAGGTTAAAAATAAATAAGACAATTATAGGAGATTAAATATGATAATTATAAAAAATATAGATGTATATTCACCAGATTACATAGGAAAGAAAGATATATTTATAAGTGGTGGGAAAATAAATTTAATAAGAGATAATATAGATATAAATCATGAAGATATAAAAGTAATAGATGGAAGCAACAAAATATTAACGCCAGGGTTTATAGATCAACATGTTCATATAACTGGAGGAGGTGGAGAAGGAAGCTTTAAAACTAGAGCTCCGGAAATAACTCTATCAAAGCTTACAACTAGTGGAATAACTACAGTAGTAGGATTACTTGGAACTGATGGAACAACTAGAAGTGTAGAAAACTTAGTTGCAAAAGCAAAGGCATTAAAAGAGGAAGGAATAAGTGTGTACGCTCATACTGGATCATATGAATATCCAACTATAACTTTAACAGGAAGTGTTAAAAAAGATATTGTATTTATAGAAGAAATAATAGGTTCAAAAACAGCAATATCTGATCATCGTTCATCAAGTATGACTAATACTCAACTTGCACAACTTGCGTCAGATGTTAGAGTTGCTGGGATGATGAGTGGAAAAGCAGGAATATTAGTAATACATATGGGTAATGGTGAAAAAGGATTAAATCCAGTATTTGAAGTATTAAAAGAAACTGAAATACCAATTAAGACTATGAGACCAACTCATGTAAATAGAAGAAGAGAGCTTTTAGAACAAGGTTTTGAATATGCTAAAATGGGTGGAATAATAGATTTAACTTGTGGAATATATGATGAACTTAGTCCTAAAAATGTAGTAAAGGAAGCTGAGAATAAAGGCGTTTTAAGTGAAAATATAACTATAAGTTCTGATGGATATGGAAGCTGGTCAAAATATGATGAGAATGGAAATCTTATAAAGATTGGTGTATCTAGTGTTAGTAGCTTATATAAAGAGTTTAAGGCTATGGTTAATGAAAGTGAAATAGCTATAGATAGAGCATTAAGTTATTTTACAAGTAATGTTGCTAAGGCATTAGAAATATATCCTAAAAAAGGATGTATAGCTGAAGGTAGTGATGCTGATATGATTATTTTTAATAATGATTTTTGTATTGACCATGTTATAGCTAATGGTAGAGTTATGGTTGAAGATGGTAAAGTTTTAGTTTATGGAAGTTATGAATAGTTTTAAATACCCTCCTTTATGGAGGGTATTTTTTACGTACAAGGAAATTATGTAGACTTAGAAAGTACATATAAGTAAGTTAAGCTTAGTTATATAGATGTATTTATTATAAGTAAAAATGATTTTGAGCAATGGATGTATCCGTAGCGTGAGCAAGGATATATCGTTGGCGAAATGAAGTGTTTCGCCGACACGTCGCTCAGGCGAAGCGAATTTTTTATTTTACTTACATGGATATATTACATCGATTGAAAATTAAATAAGAAAATTTAAAGTTAGAAAATAGATATAAATAAGATTACAAATTTGGAGCAATAATATATTTATGAGAGGTGATAAGGTTATGATACATATTAATAAACTGCAAAAAGTTTATGATAATGGATATGAAGCATTAAAAAGTATAAATCTTGAAATAAATGAAGGCGAGTTAGTATGTTTGTTAGGTCCTAGTGGGTGCGGTAAAACAACAATATTAAACTTATTAGCAGGATTATTAGACCCTACAAGTGGGGATATTAAATTTGATAATGAATCAGTTATAAACAAACATCCTAAAGATCGTAATATAGGGCTTGTATTTCAAAATTATGCATTATATCCTCATATGACAGTTTTAGAAAATGTTATGTTTCCATTAACTGTTGGTAAAAAAAAGAAGCCAAAAGAAGAAGCTGAAAAAATAGCTAAAGAGTATATGAAAATAACTAGTATTGAAGAATTGGCAAATAAAAAACCTGGAGAGATGTCAGGTGGACAACAACAAAGGGTTGCAATAACAAGAGCTTTAGTTCAAAGTCCAAAAATTCTACTATTAGATGAGCCATTAAGTAACTTAGATGCAAGGCTAAGACTAAAGATAAGAGAGGAAATAAGAAGATTAGTAAAAGAGATAGGTATAACTACAATATTTGTAACCCATGACCAAGAAGAAGCTTTATCTATAAGTGATAGAATAGTTTTAATGAATCAAGGAATAGTACAACAATTTGATATACCACAAAATTTATATCTAGAGCCTGCAAACTTATTTGTTGCAAAGTTTATGGGTAATCCAATTATAAATATTTATGAGATGAATAAAGAAGGCAATGTTTTAGTTGGAGATGATTTTTCTATTGATTTAGGATTACTAAATGAAAGCAGAATAAAACAAAGTTTTAATGAAGATAAATATGTTGTAGGTATAAGACCTGAATATTTTATTTTAAGTGATACACCATTATTTAAAGGAAAAATTGAAACTGCTGAATTAATAGGAAAAGATTGTATATTAAATTTCAAAATCAATAATAAATTTTCTAAAGCAATTACAGATATAAATGAAGGTATATGTGAAAATGACGAAGTTGGATTTGATATAGATTATAACGGCATTTATATATTTAAAGAAGACGGAACGAGGGTTTACTAATGAAGAAATTAAAATATAGTGCAGAAAATTCACCACAAGCATGGTTATACTTATTACCTGCTTTAATTATAATTCTAGTATTTCATGTATATCCATTAATAAAAACTTTTATTATATCTTTTGAAAAAGGAACTTTAAATAATCTAGTGTTTAATGGAATTAGAAATTATCAAATTGTATTAAGTGATCCTAAATTTCATAAAGCAATATTAAATACAACCTTATATTCTTTTACGGTAGTACCAGTAGGTGTTATTATTGCAATGATTATATCGTTAATTATTTTTGAAAAAATCAAACATAAAGATATATTTGAAACTATATTTTTTATACCTTATTTAACAAGTATTATAGCAGTAGGTATAGTATTTAGATTTTTATTAAATAAGGACTATGGATTTATAAATTATATATTAGGCTTTATAAATGTAGGACCAATAAATTTCTTAGATGACCCTAAGATGAGTATGTTTACATTGATTATATTTGGAATATGGTCAGGTCTTGCATTTAATATAATAATATTAATTTCTGGACTTAGAAATGTAGATAAAAATTATTACAAGGTTGCAGATATGTTTGGTGCAACTAAAACAGAGCAGTTTTTTAGAATAACATTACCTCAAATGATACCGATTATTACATTCTTATTAATGATTAATTTTATAAATGCATTTAAGGTATATGCACAAGTATTTGCAATATTTAATGGTAAAGCTGGTATTGCAGATAGTGCAACTACAGCAGTATTTTATATATTTAATAAATTCTATGTTGAATACCGTTATGGTCAAGGTATGGCAGCTGCAGTTATATTATTTATACTTATACTGATATTTACAATGATTCAAAATTATGTACTAAAGAAAATATCTAAGTAGGTGAAAATATGGGAAAAGTTAGTTCAATTTTAGAAAAAATATTTGTAGTTATTATGGCATTGATAACATTATTTCCATTTGTTTATATGATTTTATCAAGTTTAATGACTTTTCAAGAAGCAACGAGTGTACCTCCAACATTGTTTCCAAAGTCTTTTCAGTGGCAAAACTTTAGAGAAGCAATGAAGCAAGCACCTTTTGCTAGATATTTCTTAAATACCATATTTGTAGCAGGAATATCAACACTTGGTACATTAATAACTTCAGTACTTGCAGCTTTTGCATTAGTTAAATTAGAATTTAAATTTAAAAACATATTATCAGGTGCATTGGTTACATTACTAATGGTGCCATATGAAGTTACAGTTTTTACTAACTATCAAACAATAGCAAGGTTAGGGTTATTAGATACTTATACAGCACTTATTGTACCATCACTTGCAAGTGTATTTTATATATTTTACTTAAGAGGATATGTTTCAAGTATTCCTATGTCATATTATAAAGCAGCTAAAGTAGATGGATGTAGTGATTTAGAATTTATCACTAGAATTTTAGTTCCGCTTATAAAACCATCATTATTTACAATGGGAATATTAAGTTTTATAGGTGGATGGAATTCTTTTTTATGGCCAATACTTGTAACTAATAGCAAAGAAATGAGATTACTTAGTAATGGACTAAGTGCCTTTGCTACAGAAAGTGGTACAAATGTGCAATTACAAATGGCTGCATCAACAATAGCTATAGTACCAATACTGATTATATATTTAATATTTAGAAAAGAAATAATTAAAGGAGTTGCAAGCAGTGGTATTAAAGGATAAAAAAACAAAAATAACTTTTCATAATGGAATACTAACAATTGGAGGAACTATTATAGAAGTTGTATATGAAGATAGTCATATATTCTTTGATTTTGGAAGTGAATATAATCCAAGTGCATCTTTTCAACCATCTAATTTACAAGAACTATTAGATGAAAAATTAGTTCCTTATTTAAATAATATGTATGATCCAAGCATTGAACTTAAAGGATATAAATCAAGTGAAGATAATTTTAAGCATACTGCGGTATTTTTATCTCATATGCATTTAGATCATTCAAAAATTATTAATTATTTAAATCCAAGTATTCCTTTATATACATTAGAAGGAACGAAATCATTACTTAATACACTAAATATAAATGATGATTTTTTATTTCCTCTTCATAATAAAAAAGATTCTAATACTAGAGAAATAATTGGAGTTAAAGAAAATGAAGTAATTGAAGTAGGGAAAATAAAAGTAAAAGTAATGCCAGTAGACCATGATGCTTATGGTGCTTGTGGTTTATTAATTAAAACACCAGATCTAGTAATTTCTTATACTGGAGATATAAGACTTCATGGTTATAGAAAAGAAGATACACTAAAGTTTTGTAAAGAAAGTGAAAATTGTGATGTTTTATTAATAGAAGGTGTTACAGTTTCTTTTAAAGATTTTGAAGATGAAGAGAATGAAAATGATTTATGTAATGAAAATGATTTAATAAAAAGAGTAAATGATATAGTAAATAATAATCCTAATAAGCAGATAACATTTAATTATTATATTTCTAATATAGAAAGGATTTTAAATATAATAAAAACAAATCCTAGAAAAGTTGTTTTAGATGCATATTATTCTTATGTATTAAAAGAAGCTACTAATTATGAATCTTATTATTATACATTAGACGATAAAGATTATGGATTAAATCCAGAATATGAAATTAAATTTGAAGAGTTATTAAATGATGAAAGTGAGTATATGTGGCAATTAGATAAAAATTCACTTAAACAATTTAATAAACTAAAAAAAGGTGGAATATATATCCACTCAAATGCAGTACCTTTAGGTCCTTATGACCCAAGTTATGAACCATTTGTAAATAAATTTAAAAAACATAATATAGAATTTATAACAGTATCATGTAGTGGACATGCTCATCCAAAGGATTTAATAAAAATAATAAATTTAATTAAACCAAAGCTATTAGTACCAATTCACTCATATAAGCCAGAGAAACTTTATAATGATCATGGAGAAAGATTATTACCAAAGAAAAATCAAACTATTTAAGGAGGAAGAATATAATGAAGTTTAAAAAAATATTACCATTAGCTATATCTTTAAGTTTAATGGTAGGATGTTCAGGAAAAAAACAATCAGCTACACCAACTAATGAAGAAATAGTTACTGAAATAAAAAATCCAGTTGAAATAACTTTTTGGCATGCAATGAATGGTGACCAAGAAAAATCATTACAAGGATTAGTTGATAATTTTCAAAAAGAAAATCCTAATATAAAAGTAATTCTTCAAAATCAATCAAGTTATCCTGATTTACAACAAAAGATAACAGCAACAACAGCAAGTCCAAAGGATTTACCAACTATGACACAAGCTTATCCAGATTGGTTGTTAAATGCTATAGATGAAAATTTAGTACTTGATTTAAAACCTTATATAGAAAATGAAACTTTAAAATTTGACAACTACGATGATATAGTAAAAGGGTTTAGAGAAGCATCAACATTAGATGGAAAAATATATGGAATTCCCTTTAATAAATCTACTGAAGTTTTATGGTACAACAAAACTTTATTTGATAAATTAAATTTAAAAGTTCCAAAAACATATGAAGAATTTAAAGATGTAGCAGAAGATATAAAAGAAAAAGCAAATATAGTTGGTGGTGGATTTGATTCATTAAGTAATTATTACACAACATATTTAAAAAATGAGGGTGTAACATTTGACTCAAAACTAGACCCAACTAGTGATAAATCAGAAAAAGCAGTTGATTATTATCTAGATGGTGTAGAAGATGGATATTTTAGAATAGCAGGAACAGACAAATACTTATCAGCTCCTTTTGGAAATGAAACAATAGCTATGTTTGTAGGATCTAATGCAAGTGAAACTTTTGTAAAACAAGGTGTTAATAATAAATTTGAGATAGGCGTTGCTCCATATCCAGCTAAAGAAGTAATGCAACAAGGAACAGATTTATTTGTATTTAATAGTGCTACAGCTGAACAAAAAACAGCAGCATATGAATTCTTAAAATTTTTAACAACAAAAGATAATCAAATAACTTGGGCTACACAAACTGGATATATACCTGTTAGAGAAAGTGCTATAAATTCTGATGAATACAAAAATACAGGAAGTTTAATAGCTCCAATTATAGCAGATGCAACTAAAAACTTATTTACAAATCCTCTTGTAAAAGGTATGGATAGTGCATATAGAGAATCAAATACAGTATTAGAATCAGTATTAGCAGAGAAAAATCCAGATGTTAAATCAAAATTAGAAGCATTTAAATCTACTTTAATGTCTATTTGGGAATAAAAAATAGTTAGGGCGTTTCTTAAAACAGGATTACGCCCTGTTTTTACGCTTAAGGATATTATAATACTTTAAAAAATGTGGATAACTTATGAATGTAAGTAATATGAATAAATTGTTTTTGAGCGTAAAAAAGATTTTGAAATACTTCGCCCACGCAGTGGCTCAAGCAACGGACGAAGTCGTTGGCGACATGAAGTGTTTCGCCGACACGTCGCTCAAGCGAAGCGAATTTTATATTATAGATTATAAATTATCTTATTTGTAAAAATATTAGACTTTGATAAAAGGAGTAAAACTATGAAAATTGTTATATATCAAACTAGTGACTTACATGGATATATTTATCCTACAAACTATGTAAATGATCAACCACTAGGTTTTTTAAAAATTGCTAGTTATATATTAAATGATGAAAAAAATTATGATGCATCTTTAAAGATTGACTGTGGTGATTTAGTTCAAGGCTCAGCACTTACACATTTTTTATCTAAACAAGCTATAGATGAAAACCCTATAATAAAAGGGTTAGAAGCTATAAACTATAATGCCTATGTACTTGGAAATCATGAATTTAATTATGGACTTAACTATTTAAAAAATGCATATGATAAAATTTCTGATAAAGTAATAAATGCAAATATAAAAGGATTGCCTTTTAATACTAAACCATATAAAGTATTTGATTTTAATGGTTTTAAAATAGGGTGCATAGGTTTTACAACTGTTTATATACCTAATTGGGAACAAGAAGCAAATATAAAAGATTTAGAATTTCTAGATGTAGTTAAACAATATGCTAAATATGAAAAAGAATTAAAAGAAAACTGTGATTTTATAATAGTTTGTTATCATGGTGGATTTGAAAAAAGCTTAGATGAAAATATGACTCCAACAGAAGCTTTAACAAAAGAAAACCAAGGAAGTGAGCTTTTAGAAAATTTTGACTCAATAAATATGATATTAAGTGGTCATCAACATCGTTCATTTATAACTAAGATAAAAGATGTAATTTGTTCTCAACCAATGCATAATGGTCAAAGCTTTACTAAGGTAGTTATTGATACAGAAAGTAATGATATATCTTATGAATTGATAGATGTTAGTAAATTAAATGATGACATAGATGATAAATTAGAAAATATATTTACTCAAACACAAAAGGATTTAGAGGTTTACTTAGATAAAATTATCGGTGAATTTGATAAGGATATTAAGGTTGATGATATATTCTTAGCAAGATTAAAAGGTCATCCATTTATAAATTTCCTACATCAAGTACAGTTAGATGTTTCTGGTGCTGATTTTTCTGCATTATCAGTATTTGATAGTGCTATGGGATTTAGTAAAAAAATATCGGTTAGAGATGTCTTAATAAATTATCCATATCCTAATACTTTAAAAGTGCTAGAAGTTACAGGTGAAAAATTAAAAGAAGCTATAGAAAAGAGTGCAACTTATTTTGTTGTTGAAGATGGAAAAGTAGGAATAAATAAAGATTTTCTGCATCCTAAAGTTCAACACTATAACTATGATACTTTTGGAGGATTAGAATATAAGATAGATTTATCAAGAGATTTTTATGATAGAGTTGTCTATATGAAAAAAGATGGTAAGGATATTAGTATGGATAAGACTTATACAATAGTTTTAAATAATTATAGAGCTAGTAATACTTCTATATATCCAGCATATAAAGGTTGTAAGGTTGTTAAAGAAATTAATTTAGATATAAGTGAAATAATACTTGATTATATTCAAAAGCATAAAAAGATTGTTGTTGATGAAAAACCAAATTATTTTATAAACTAAATACTTATAATTAAACTTTAAAGTTTTTAATCGAGCTCTCTTTTTTAGAGGGCTTTTTTATGCTTAAGGATATTATAATACTTAAGAAATGTAGATAACTTCTGAATATAAGTAATATCAATAGGTTTATAAATGAAAAAATATATTTTAAAATGATTATTATACATAGTGGTTTAGTGTAAGATATTGTTTAAGAAATAAATTATTTCGCTTACATGTCGCTTAAGCGAAGCGAATTTTTTATGTATAAGTAAAGTAGATTATGAAAAATTTTGTGTTTGTATATAGCCTATAAATGTAAATAATGAAATTTTGAGCAACGGATGCATCCGTAGCGTTAGCAAGGATATATCGTTGGCGACATGAGCGAAGCGAATTTTTATATAATAATGTATAAAAAAGTATTGTGTATCACACAGTACTGTGTTAATATAATTAACAGGTAGTGTGTAATGCACAGTACTATGTAATTAATTTAAAGAAATACATAAGAAAGGAGTAATTAATGAATACTCAATTTAGAAAAGGAGTTCTTGAAATTTGTGTCCTTACTTTAATATCTAAAAAAGATATGTATGGATACGAAATAGTTCAAAATATATCAAAAGTTATTGAAGTAAATGAGGGAACAATATACCCAATACTAAGAAGGCTTACAAAAGAGGGATATTTTGAAACTTATATACTAGAATCAAATGAAGGGCCAGCGAGAAAATATTACAAAATAACACCTGAAGGAATTGAAAACTTAAATAGATTAAAAAGCGAATGGAATGAATTTGTATATGCAGTAAATACATTTTTAAATGATTAAGGAGGAATTGAATTGAAGAAAGAGGATTTTTTAGAAATTTTAAGAGATTATCTTAAGAAAGGTTTTTCTGAAGATGAAGTTATGGATATATTAAGAGATTATGAAGAGTACTTTGTAGATGGAATAATTGAAGGTAAAAGTGAAATAGAAATAATTCAATCATTGGGTTCACCAAAGGAAATTGCAAATGAACTATTAGCCGAAAGTAATATAAAAAGTGAAAATAAGGTTAAAGGAAAAGTAGAAAACTTTTTTATAGAAGCAAAAGGAAAATTTAAATCAGGATTAAATAAATTTAAGGTAAACTTAAATGATAAAGAACATGTAAAATCAAGAAAGAAAATAGAAATTTTACAAGTATTACTTACTATAATACTATTACCATTTGCATTTGCTATAGTATGTTCAACTATTGGAGTAGGAATAGGTCTTATAGGTTCGTTAATTGCATTAGTTATAGGGACTCCTTTTGCAATTAGTTTAACCAATGTAATGCCAGAAGTTAAAACATTAATAATATTTTTATTTATAGCTTATATAGGATTTGAAATACTAATATGGCAATTATTTATTGCAGTTGTAAGATTAGAAAAAAAAGCATTTAAAATATATATAACATGGATAAAAACAAATCAATTATATATAGATGGAAGTATAAAAAAGGAAGAAATAGAAAGGCATGATGAAACAATAATTAAAGATAAGGATGGAGGAGAATTAGATGAATAAAAAACGTATAGTTACAGGTGTTGGTGTAGTTCTTCTTATAACAGGTATTGTAGGTAGTATATGGTCGGGAATAGAAGTAATGCCAAAGTTAATAAATGATGCTCAAGCTATGCAGAATAATTTAAATCAACAAGAGGTTTTGTATAAGGGAAAAATAGACTTGGCAAAGTTAAATATAAATTCTAAAGTAAGTAACATAATAATAAAAAAATATGATGGAAAAGATGTTATAGTTGAAAGGAGTGGAAATAAAAACTTAAGTACAATAACTACCAAAGAAAGTGGTAGTGAATTAACTATAGATGAAGAGTTTAATAATAACAATAATAACTTAGGAAAAAGTATAGATGATATAGTTAGATACTTAGTAGATGAATTATATACATCTCATAATTCAGATATAACAGTTTATATTCCTGAAAATATAGATATAAATGTAAATACAAATAATGGTGGACTATATATTAATGGTGTCAATGCTAATAATTTAAATTTTAATACACAATATGGAAATATATCATTAAGTGAAAATAGTAATATAAAAACTCTAAATATAAAATCTAATTCTGATATATCTTTAAAAGTTAGGGAGGTATATTGTATAGATAATTTAAGTATAGAATCAAATTATGTAAATATATATGAGGGAACTTTTGTAGAAGATGAATCTAAAATTCCAGAAAGTATTAAAATATTGGCACAAGGTGGTTATGATAATAGTGTTAATATAAATACAAACTTACCAATAGCTAAAAATCTTGATATTACTTCAGAGGAAAATGTAGATTTAAAGTTACCTATATCAGATTATAAATTTAATTTTGATATAAAAACTTCAAATAGTATATCTTTTGATGAAAATAGTGTAAGTAAATATTTAGGTACTTCTTTAGAAAATTATATTAACTCTAATGATACAGAACATATACTTAACGAAAAAAGCTTTAAAGGATTGATAAATGAAGAACTTATAAATAATCCTACAGAATATTTTGTTAATATAAGAAGTGCAAATGTAAAGTTCAATTAATATTTTATCAGTTAATATGTTAAAAATGTAAAGGTATGGGTATAATAATTTTATATAAATTTGATGGAGGTAAAATATTATGAATAAAGATGAAAAAGTATGTTACTGCTTTAATGTAACTGTAGGAGATATAGAAAAGGCTATAAATGAAGGTGCAGATTCTTTAGGTGCAGTTCAACAAGCTACAAAAGCTGGATCTGGATGTGGTAGATGTAGTGCAAATGTAGAAAAAGTAACTACAGAATTATTAAAAGAAAATAAATAATTATATATAAATACCCCGTCGTAAAATACGACGGGGTATTTATATATAATTAAGTTAGTCAATTTTAGATTTTAAAAAATAGTTGCAATAACAACTGAATAGTAATATAATGAAAATAGTTGGCTAAGCAACTATTTTTATTTATAGACGTAAGTTTATCTAAACTTGAGGAGGAAAAAATGATAAATGGAAAAAGAGAGCCTATCGGAAGATATATATCTCAGATTTATAGAAAAGGAAACTCTTTTATAAGTAAAGAAATTTCTAAGTTTGGAATAGGATCAGGACAAATAATGTTTTTGATGCAATTATATAAAAAAGATGGTATCAGTCAAGAGGAACTAGCTGAAAATTTACACATAGATAAGGGTACTACTTGTAGAGCTATAAAAAAGCTTGAAGAAGAAAGTTTCTTAATTAGGGTTAAAGATGAAAATGACAAAAGGGCTTATAAGTTATATCTAACTGAAAAGTCAAAAGATATGGAAGATAATATTAAAGGGATATTATATGAATGGGAAAAACATATCTCAAAGGATCTTTCACAAGAAGAAGTAGATTTTTTACTTACTGTGTTAAAGAAAATATGTATAAGTCAAAATATTAAATAGGAGGTTTAAGATGAAAGATAATCAACAAATTTTAGGTACAGAGCCTATAGGAAAATTACTGATAAAATATTCTGTTCCAGCTATTATAGGTATGATAGTGAACGGATTATACAATGTAGTAGATAGAATATTTATAGGAAACATTCCAGGAGTTGGTCCACTTGCTATAACAGGGCTTGGTGTTACTATGCCTATTATGACTATAATAATGGCATTTGGTATGTTAATAGGTATAGGTACTACAACAAACATATCTATTAAATTAGGTCAAGGTAAAAAAGAAGAAGCAGAAAAGTTAATAGGTAATGCAATTACATTAGCATTAATAGTAGGTTTATTAATATCTGTTTTTGGGTTAATATTTGAAAATCAAATACTTAACATGTTTGGAGCTAGTGAAGGTAGTTTACCTTATGCAAAAGCATATATAAACATAATATTATTAGGTAGTGTATTTAACTTATTAGGGTTTGTTTTTAACAATGCCATAAGAGGAGATGGAAACCCTAAACTTTCTGCAATGATAATGGTTGTAGGGTGTCTTACTAATATAGTATTAGATGCTTTATTTATAATGGTTCTTAAGATGGGAATACAAGGTGCAGCAATTGCAACTATAACATCTCAATTTATAACTAGTATATGGGGATTATCGTATTATTTAAGAGGAAAATCAAATTTAAAGTTTAGAAAAACTAGTTTAAAATTAGATAAATCTTTAGTAGCATCAATATTTGCAATAGGATCTGCACCATTTGCAATGCAAATAGCTGCAAGTTGTGTTCAAATAATATGTAATAATTCACTTAAAACATACGGTGGAGACTTAGCTATAGGTGCTATGGCTACTATAAACTCTGTAATAATGATGGTAGGTATGCCAATAGTTGGTATAAGTCAAGGAGCTCAACCTATAATAGGATTTAATTACGGTGCTAAAAAGTATGATAGAGCTCATAAGGCTCTTAAAATATGTGCAACAGCTGCAACAATAGGATTATCTATTGGATGGTTATTAGTTCAATTAGTACCAGGACCAATTGTAAGTATGTTTAATAGCGATGCAGAACTTGTAAGTATATCAGTAGATGGAATTAGAAAATACTTAAGTATGATGCCATTAATAGGGGTATCAATGATAGGTTCAAACTATTTCCAAGCAATTGGTAAAGCTAAACATGCTATGGTATTAAGTTTACTTAGACAGGTAATATTATTAGTTCCTATGATGCTAATATTGCCTAGAATATTAGGATTAAATGGTGTTTGGTTTGCTCAACCAATAGCAGACCTTATATCATTTGTAGTTACTGCAGTATTACTAATTAAAGAAGTGAAATCAGATAAAATAGAAACAAATGATAAAGTAGAATCAGAAATTATATCACTAGAGGTATAATTTTGTTAATGATAAATTTTTTATATATTTTTAAATAATAATATAATGTGAACTTGAAAGTAGGAGGTATACTCCTACTTTTTTATTTATTAATTACTTTCTCCTTCATCAAAAGCAAAGTTACAAACAGTAACTTTGCTTTTTGATTTCGTCGAAATCAAAAAACTTATTCTACTTTACGAAATGCTACAACCTGAAAAACAGTTGTATCTTTTCGTAAAGTTCAATCATGTTTCTTTGTGCTATGTTTGGCGACCAAATCTACTTGATAGTCCTCACATAACTTGTTTTGTTACACGTTTTACAATAACTTTCATTACCTTGTTTTATTCCTCCTTTTGTAATTAGTAGTATATATACTACTAAACCTTGTTATTTGATGTTACTCAATTATATAAAATCCTAATATTTTTTATAAATTATGTGCATAAAAAATGACCTAAAATAGGTCACCTTAAAAACTTTTTTTGCTTTTCTCTAATAAAATACTCTCTTCCCTGTTACTATTATTAGTATGAATAACTATTGGTTAATAATAATACTGATAATCAAAAAGGAGCTACAATAAGCTCCTTTTTAACTAGTAATTTAAATTCTATTTACAGTATTTTATATTTTCATCATAACTTTATTTATTATAATATCCTTCTTCAAATACAAATAATGATTCTACATCTTCAGAGTCGCCATATATATTGAATCCATACTTATAACTTGTGAACCCATACTCATCGATTTCAATATCTCTATCATATTCTTGAAAAACTTCTTTTAAGTTTTCTATTTTACCTTTAGTTAAATTTATTTTATTAAATTTAACTTCTATTTCAGGAAAAATTTCAAATGCTATGCTTTTATGCTGATTATTATAATATACATGCATTAATTTAAAATCATCTACAAATTCTCCTTCTGATTTCTCAAAAGTTTCAGGTATAATATTTAATATAGTTGAAATTTCATCTTTTGTCATACCTATTTTTATATTTCCAATTCCTTCATAAGGATTTAGTATTAATTCCATATTATTTAATCTCCTTATTATCTTAATCCAAGTTTTTGTGTATATGAAATTGCCTTATTTATAGCTCCATTATATTTACTACCAAATCGATGTTAACTTTTTAATAATTTTTTTCATAACAATCCTCCATATATTTTTAATAATTTCAAAAGAAATTATATAATCAAAATACATAATAATATATAAAATTACATATTTTGTATATTATTTGTCTTATTTTTTTGTCAAATCATGTCGTGGTTATGTTCTTATTAAGTACCACTTAAATAAAATCAAATATACCTAATTATTAAATACGTTGATATTATTTTACTTCACTACCATTTTAACGTAATTTTTTATATGAATTAATATGAAAAGTGTTTAAAAATGTGTAATGCTATTGATTTTTTACACCTAAAGCTTTATATTATATATATAAAAAACAAATAAAAAAAGAGGATTTATCGGCTAAATAAATCCTCGTTATTAAATCCTAGTTTTCTATTTGTTTTTTATAACGGTAAAATGTCGGTTTTTTAAGATTAAGAATTCGCATTATTTCTTTAGATGAAAGTCCTTGTGCTAGAAGGTCTTTCATTTTTTTTATGCAGATTTCTATTTCTTCTTGTTTTGTCATTTGACCTTTATTCTCCAAACTTTTCTTATACTTTTCTCTTCTTTTGCTAGGACTATAATTTTCCTTATCTCTTCTATTTTTTTCTTTTTGATTAAATAATGTAAGCATATGCTCCATTTCAGACTGAGTTATTCCAATCTCTTCAATTATCTTTGCATTAGTCCAAAGCATGCATTTTCTATCTTTTACAAATTTGTTAAAGCTAATTGATTTATCTGTATCTTGATAATCTTTTTGAGCTTGTTTAAAATTTCTGTAATACCTAACGGTTGGCTCTGTTGCTCTAGTTATATATTTTTCATCAAATCCTTTGTATCCAAAGTCTTTCATTTTATATGCTAGATTAATTGTTTCTTGCAAAGATTCCGTTTCTGAAAAATTTTGATGCAATAAACTTTGTCTATATATTAAACAGATAAAATCTCTTGCTCCTTCACAGTTACCTCTTAGCTCTACGAGCTTTTCTAAATCTCTACACTTTTTCCAATCCACATTAATATTCCAATTTAATACATATGCACCCTTATAAGTCTGTTGTGCTAGTTAAAATTATTTTCCAAATAAAGTAAATTGATTTTTTCAAAAACAATCTCCCATAAAGATTAGTATTTGTAAATATTAACCAAATACTAATCTTTTTATCTTAGCCATAGAATCATCATTTTTCATCAATTTATTTATTAGAAATGAAATATTATGAGCTAAAACTTTTATTGAGGTTCTAGTTATAAATCCTAGCATTGATTTACTTTTAACCTTATTTAAATTTAATTGTTCTGTTA
>OGCQ01001589.1_pt1 | contig 26906 bp, 27 predicted proteins | sample 1570161 | NCBI WGS metagenome assembly OGCQ01 (sample SAMEA4384402, study PRJEB24528) | human gut metagenome
CATAATTGGGAATCTCTAGCTTTTTTGTGGCTGAGAACTATTTTGTCTCAGACTCCTTTTTGTGATAAAAATAGAGGGGCATTTGCCCCTCTACCTCTCTGCTAAGGCAGAGATATTAATGATTCTCTTTATCTAGCCAACGATAAACAATGTATGCAGAAGAAGTAGTTGCAATAGTAATCCACCATCTAAATGGAATTTTTAAAAATCTAGTTAATACGAATATAATGATCAAAGCCAGAATGTTATACATAAACAATTCTTTAAAGTATTTATTTCTTTTCATAAATCAAATATTAAAAATTGATTCGTCCATTATTTGGGACAGCATCTCTTGGTTTCATAGTTATCCTTTCCTAAAATTAGAAGTAAAAAAGTAGTAATAGCATTTTGATAATATTTAGATATGGTTGTATTTGTGGAATAATTATTTTAATGATTGTTGTCGTATTACAAATCGTGCATTTGAGTTGGCTAGGAAGTTGAAACGTTATGATCAGTTGGGCTTCTCGCAGGTTCGGTTGGGTATCTGTAGGCATGACGAACAGTTAATTACTCAAGGGCTACAGTTATTAGAATTAACAGGGGAGTTAGAATTTCATCGTATCCTTACAGAAGAAGTTCGTCATTTCCATCGTTCGGATTTTTAATCATTCTTTTTCAGAAAATTTCCTATAATTTCCCATTCATGTTATACTAAATGAGATGATTTTTCTGGATTTCGTTGGCTAATGAGGTGAGGCGAGACAATTTTATTTCGTCCGCGGAGCTGACAAGGCAAACTGATTGTCGTTCACTCCGTCCGCCCGGCGGACGAGATAAACTTCTTTTGATTCATGCTGTCCGCCGGGCGGACGGAGTAAACCAAAAGGAAGAGAAACTTTCCGCCGAGCGGACGGAGTAAACCAAAAGGAAGAGAAACTTTCCGCCGAGCGGACGAAGCAAACGAAAAGTAGTTGAGGTCATCCGCCGCGCTGATGGAAAAAGGATAAGTCATTGAGACGGTCACTTTAAGTGACAAATAAAAAAGGAAAGAAGGAATGTATGAAGCAAGAAAAGCTCATTGGACTTAAAATTAGCAATCTCCGCTCAGCCGAGTTTGTTCAGTTCATCACTCGATTTTTAGATGATGTGGAAAAAGAAGGGTTAGACTTCAAAAATGAAGAAGTGTTAGCTGCTTTGGTAAAGAAGCTAAAAGTGGCTCTGCCAGCTTATCAGGTTTCGCTGGGTCAAATTCGGGCGAGCGAAAAGTCAGCGTCTATTAGCGCGGCTGACGAGTTGCGTGACGCCGATTTACAAGCTTTGCGTGATGCGATTAAGCCTTATCGGGCAGCCAAGCGTGAAGAGGAAAAGTCAGCGTATGAAAGTTTGAAACGCCTCTTTGAGCAGTACAAGGGTGCACATACCAAGCACTACGAGGAAGAAACAGCCCTCATTGACAGCTTGCTGGAAAAGCTAAAAACAGCCCCCTATAAGGAGCAGGTGGGGACTTTGGCGATTGGGAAATTTGTTGACAATCTGACGGAGAGTCACGCCGCTTTTGAGCAACTCTTTGCCTCACGCTCACAAGAGAAGTTACAAAAAGTGAGCTATGATGTTAAACAATTGCGCAAAGAAGTGGCAACGCCTTACCAACAGTTGGCGGACTATGTCGAAATTTTAAGTCAGGTCAAATCAGATGAGTTTTACCAAAATGTCCTTTCCGTACTCAACAACAGCCGCAAATACTATGCGGATATTCTTGCCCGCCGCAAGGGGAAAGTGCCTAAAGTAGAAGTGAACTAATTAAAAAATGAGGTTGGGATCTTCCCAACTTTTTTGTACTCGTAGATGAGGTGAAAGCCAGATAAATTATCCTTTACGACAGAGTACGTGCGCCGATAAGACTCGGATATGGTATAATAGAAATAAGTAGGAGGTAGCTATGCTATTTGCGAACAAGAATGTATTCTCTCGTTATTTTGAAAAACTCAACTGGTCTCATTTGGTAGATGATGTCTTTAGCAAGCTCGTTTCACTTGTGCTCTTGCTAGCTCTTTTTTACTTCGCTAAAAAGCTGGTACATGTACTCGTAAGAAAGATTATCTCACCCTCTTTGAAACTCTCCAGTCAAGATGAAGGGCGGCAGAAGACCCTCACTCGTTTGATGGAAAATTTGCTGAATTACACCCTTTACTTTCTCTTGATTTATTGGATATTAGCGATTTTAGGCTTGCCGGTGTCTAGTTTACTAGCAGGAGCTGGGATTGCTGGGGTGGCAATCGGGATGGGGGCGCAAGGCTTCTTGTCTGATTTAGTCAATGGTTTCTTTATTTTGCTGGAGCGGCAGTTGGATGTCGGAGACAGCGTTCGTCTGACTAATGGCTCGATTAAAATCGCAGGAACAGTTGTGAGTGTCGGAATTCGGACGACACAAGTGCGCGATGCAGATGGCACTTTGCATTACGTTCCTAATCGCAACATTACCGTCGTCAGCAATCTCTCACGCGGTAATATGCGAGCGCTCATTGATATTCCATTATACGCTCAGACGGATTTGGAGAAGGTCACTCGGATTATCCAGCAGGTCAATCAAGAATATGCGGGCGATCAAGTAGAAATTTTGCAGGAACCGACGATTTTAGGTCCGCAAGTTAGCGAAAATGGTCAATTTTATTTTCGTATTAGTATCACCGTCCAAAGTGGTAGCCAAAGCATCGTTTACCATCAATTTTACAGGCTGTATCATGACGCTTTATTAAAGGAAGGAATTGATTTGCCAACGATTTATGCACCAGCGTAAGCAGAAAGGAGATTATTATGGAAGAACAAGTACCGCATGAAATAAAAACCCCTGCCGGTCACGTCTATCGCTTGAAACAGCCCCTGTATAAGCAGCCTTTGTTTTGGACGACCATCATTAGCTGTGTCATGCTTGTATTCATGACCCTCGTGGTGGCTGGTTTAAGTATTTTTAACTTTGCCTTTCTAGGGCATGGTGCTCGAACTGCAGTTTATCAAGATAGTTATAAACATCACCGTCTGGGAGACAGCGTGCGTTTTGAAAATGGAATGAAAATCACTGTTCAATACATTCATGTGGACTCCAAAGAGCGGATAAAAGGGCAAGCAACAGGAGCAACGATTACCGGCAAGGTCATTATCGAAAATACCTCTAGCGAATCTCTCCCTCTCAATGTCTATGACTTTGATTTACAAGACGAAATGGGAGAATCCTATGTCTTGGATGACGCTACTTTTGACACTGCCAACATAAAAGAGGAGCTTGCGGTGGGCGAAAAGGTGGAATGGAAGCTGATGTATGACGGTGAGGACGGCTCGCAGCAGCCCTATACTCTCGCTTATGACAATGTCAGGTGGGGAGAAACTAAAAGCGTGAAGTTTTAGAAATAGCGATTGATTGCTTATTTCAGCAGAAGAACAGTAAAAGGCTGTGGACAGGTCTGTCCACAGCCTTTTGTCATGTATTCGTTTAAACAATTCCTTGGGCAATCATCGCATTGGCAATATTTTCAAAAGCAGCAATGTTTGCTCCGGCTAGATAATCGTTACCAAGATCGTAGTTTTCAGCGGTTGTCTTAGCGGTGTTGAAAATATTTGTCATGATGTTTTGGAGACGACTATCAACTTCCTCACGCGTCCATGAAAGACGGAGGCTATTTTGGCTCATTTCGAGTGCAGATACAGCAACTCCACCAGCATTGGCGGCTTTAGCAGGACCATAAAGGAGATTATGTTCTTTGTAAACGGCAATAGCATCCAAATTGCTTGGCATATTGGCACCTTCTGATACACAGCGAACTCCTTGAGCAACCAAGCGTTTTGCTGCTTCACCGTCGATTTCATTTTGAGTAGCACATGGCAGAGCAATGTCAAAGGAACCTTCGTAAGCCCAGACAGATCCTTCGTAGTAAGTGGCACTTGCTCTTTCGGCAGCGTATTCTGTCAGACGAGAACGGCGTTTTACTTTCACATCTACCAGAAGATCAAAGTCAATTCCGTCCTTGTCAATGATATAACCATTTGAATCAGACACAGAAATGACTTTGGCACCGAGTTCAGTTGCTTTTTGCACAGCATACTGAGCTACATTTCCAGCACCAGATACGACAACGGTCTTTCCGTCAAAACTTTCACCGTTTGCCTTGAGCATTTCTTGTGTATAGTAAACAAGTCCATAACCAGTTGCTTCTGGACGGATTAGAGAACCTCCAAATCTAAGTGGTTTACCCGTCAAGACACCGGCATCAAACTGACGTAGACGCTTGTATTGACCATACAGATAGCCAATCTCGCGTCCACCAACCCCAATGTCACCAGCAGGGACATCAAGAGAAGGACCGATGTATTTTTGCAATTCTGTCATGAAACTTTGGCAGAAACGCATGACTTCAGCGTCCGTCTTGCCTTTCGGATCAAAGTCAGAACCACCTTTACCACCGCCGATTGGTAGACCGGTCAAGACATTTTTAAAGATTTGTTCAAAACCGAGGAATTTCAAAATCCCTTGGTTGACTGTTGGGTGGAACCGAAGTCCGCCTTTATAGGGGCCAACTGCGGAATTGAATTGAACGCGATAACCGCGATTGACTTGCACCTTGCCGTTGCGATCAACCCAAGGGACGCGGAAGCTAATCACACGTTCTGGCTCGGTAATGCGTGCCAGAATGTTTTCTTCAATGTATTCAGGATGTTTTTCAAAAACGGGCTCAAGTGTGTTTAAAAATTCTTCCACCGCTTGCAGAAATTCTGCTTCGTGAGCATTACGAGCTTTCACCAGTTCAAAAGTGTTTTGGATATATTCTTTAGCAGTTGTCATAGACTTCTCCTTAAATAAGATACGAAGACCGTGAAAAACAAAAGAAAAATAGGAAATATGACGAAGAAGCGATGCTTCAAGGAATATTTATCTTTTTTCTGAAGTTTTTAGGTCGAGTTCAATTACGCTGAACATGCTAGACTTTCGTCCGAGTTCGGTTGCAATAAGATACTAAGACCGTGAAAAACAAAAACATTCACATGACTATGTTTCCTAATATCCATGTCCGTAATTCACTATGCTCAAACGGTCATGGAAAAAAATAGGTAGCCGAATAGAGATTGTTTTATATGATTAGTTAGATTTATCTCTTCTAGCTTTCAACAATCCTAGCTCCATCACAGAACGAGACTTTCGTCCAAATCAGTGTAGATTATCGTTTATTACGTGTGTCATTATAGCAGAAAAATTTTATACTGTAAAGAAAAAAGTTGAATTTTCTGAAAATTCCGACGGAGTTTGATGCCAGAATTTTGCGTATCAAAAATTTATTTGTTTATCCCGAACATTTTTTTCTTCTATTCTGTTCAAAGAGTCATATTTCTGCTTTTAGTGGTACAATAGAAAAAACTAAAGGAGTATTTCATGGTATCAACTCAAACACAAATTGCTGGTTTTTCTTTTGACAATTGCCTGATGAATGCAGCTGGTGTAGCGTGCATGACGATCGAAGAGCTGGAAGAGGTAAAAAATTCAGCTGCTGGAACCTTTGTGACTAAGACAGCTACTTTGCAAGCGAGAGTAGGAAATCCTGAACCTCGCTACCAAGATGTGCCGCTCGGCTCAATCAATTCAATGGGGTTACCAAATCATGGACTAGATTACTATCTGGATTACTTGTTAGATTTGCAAAAGATAGAACCCAATCGAACATTCTTTTTATCTCTTGTGGGGCTGTCACCAGAAGAAACTCACATTCTTTTGAAAAAGGTACAAGACAGTGATTTTAAAGGATTGACCGAGCTTAATCTGTCTTGTCCCAATGTTCCTGGCAAGCCACAAATTGCCTATGATTTTGAAATGACGGAAAAAATTTTGAGTGAAGTATTTGCCTATTTCACTAAACCGTTGGGGATTAAATTACCACCTTATTTTGATATTGCGCATTTTGATCAGGCAGCAGCGATTTTCAATAAATTTCCACTTTGTTTTGTCAACTGTGTTAATTCGATTGGCAACGGGCTGTATATTGACGATGAAACAGTCGTCATTCGTCCGAAAAATGGGTTTGGCGGAATTGGTGGGGAGTACATCAAACCAACTGCATTGGCCAATGTTCATGCTTTTTACCAACGTTTGAAACCGGAAATCCAAATCATCGGTACCGGTGGTGTGCTGACTGGCCGAGATGCTTTTGAGCACATTCTTTGCGGAGCCAGTATGGTGCAAGTCGGAACGACGCTCCATAAAGAAGGCGTAGGAGCTTTTAATCGCATTACAAATGAGCTGAAAGCGATTATGGCAGAAAAAAGCTATGAAAGCATAGAAGATTTCCGTGGGAAATTGCACTATATAGAGTAAAAAAGCGTTTTCTCCGTCTTTTTTCACATCATTCTCAAGAAAGTTCTAATCAAATCCTTATAATATTTTAGAGATTTATGAGAAAATAAGAACAAAGAAATGAGGTGTTTTTATGGCTGAAATTTATCTAGCAGGAGGCTGTTTTTGGGGGTTAGAAGAATATTTTTCTCGTATCAAAGGTGTGACTGCTACAACTGTCGGTTATGCCAATGGGCAGGTTGAGACGACAAACTATCAGCTGGTTAAGCAGACAGACCATGCGGAAACGGTTCATGTGACTTATGATGAAAATCTGGTTAGCTTGCGAGAAATTTTGCTCTACTATTTCCGTGTGATTGATCCGCTGTCTATCGATAAGCAAGGAAACGATGTTGGCCGTCAATACCGCACAGGGATTTATTATACAAATGACACGGATATGTCAGTCATCAATGAAGTCGTGAAAGAGCAAGAGCGGCAATGCGGTCAGGAGATTGCAGTAGAAGTAGAACCACTGCGTCATTATGTATTGGCAGAGGACTATCATCAAGATTACCTCAAGAAAAATCCCAGTGGCTATTGTCATATCAATGTTAATGACGCTTACCAACCTTTAGTAGATCCGAAACAATATGTGAAACCGAGTGAGCCAACTTTAAAGGAAACATTGTCTGAAGAAGCTTATCAGGTCACCCAACATGCTGCAACTGAACGACCATTCCAAAATGAGTATTTTGCTACTTTTGAAGAAGGCATTTATGTAGATGTGACAACAGGAGAACCACTGTTCTTTGCCGGTGATAAGTTTGATTCGGGTTGTGGTTGGCCGAGTTTTACAAGACCAATTGCCAAAGATGTGATTAAGTATTATCAAGATAAAAGTCACGGTATGGAGCGAATCGAGGTACGTTCTCGCTCTGGAAATGCGCATTTGGGGCATGTCTTCACAGATGGTCCTCAAGACCAAGGCGGACTGCGCTACTGTATCAATTCAGCAGCACTACGCTTTATCAAAAAAGAAGAAATGGAAGCAGCAGGATATGGCTACTTACTTTCACATATGAAGTAACGTGGGACGAACTGCCATTAGAATAAAAAAGAAGGACTGGGCAAAAAGCTTAGTCCTTTCATCTTTTATAAGTACGATTGAAATAATTTGTTATAAATATAAAAATCAGGAAATGATAAAAACATATCATTTCCTGATTTTTTACTTAAACACTCAGCAATTCCTTTTGCAGACAAAGCGCAACGCCAGCTGTTGCACCAGTGAAGTCATTGTAGGGCTCGATAATGAGTTCAGGCAAGTCTTTGAAGAGTAGTTTTGGTTGTTGTGAGATTTCTTGATAGAAAGCTGCAATGACTTTGTCATCAGTCAAGATGGGACTGTGCAGATAAATTTTCTTTGCATCAATCATCATGCTAAGGTTTAGCAGGGATTGTGCCAAATACTTAAATGCTAAATGCAGGAGATTGAGAATAGCTTGGTCTCCTAAGTTATATGCTGTGAGGATAGTTTGAATCGTGATCTCTTCTTTATCTGTGACAAGTGATTTTAAATGTGTCAACTCGGCAGTTTCAAAGATGATTTTTGCTTTTTTTATCAGCCAGCTTTCACTAGCATAAGTCTGCAAACAGCCTCTGCGTCCACAACCACAGACTTCTCCGTCAGGACAAACGACGGTATGACCAATTTCGCCGATGACAATATTGCTTTTGCCGTAGATTTTGCCATTGTACATATAAGAGCAGTGCATACCCCGTGCAAAATGAAAATAGATAAAATTCTCATCCAGTTGGTAAGCAGAAAAAAGGCGCTTTGCTAGTGCCATGCAATTGACATTATTAGAAAAGTAAATTGGAAAAGAGAACTCGTTTTTAATCTTCGCTAGATCAAATTGTTTCCATGTTTGATTGTTTGTTGTAATCAAATCATTGTGCAGATAGCGTCCAGGGATAGCTACTCCCACGGCTTGAATTGTATAGGAATTGTTCCGAAAAATGAATTGTTCAAGTAAATGACAAAATAAATCAGCGCCTTCTGCTAGAATTTTTTCCGAGCTGACAGTTGCTTTCTCTTTATCAATCACATTTCCCGTATTATCACTCAACACAAAAGAAAAGTATTTTTCAGACAGTTCACAGCCGATGAAATAAGAGTGCTGTTTTTTTATACCCAAGAGGATTTTCTTGCGTCCGACTTTTGCGTGTTCTTCATCTTCCCCCAGCTCATACAGTAGTTTTTCTTGGATCAAACTTCCTGTAATCGCACTAACTGTAGCAGGAGTAATGCCCGTCTCTTTTGAAATATCAATGCGAGAAATTGGCCCCTTGGCGTAAATTTTATCTAAAATAATTGTTCGTAACTCAGCTTGTTTTTTCGTTTGATTCATTATCTACCATCCTTCCCTGCATCTATTATATATTGATTATAAAAAATTATCAAATATAAGTGAAAGCGCTTGACTTTTTGGGATAATTGTTTTAAAATATAATTAAAAAGCGAGATAAAGTTGATTTTGTCTGCTATTTAATAATATATTATAATCAAAGGAGATTGTAAAGATGGATAAATTTTTACAAGCAAAACTAATGCCTATTGCTATTAAGTTGGGGAACAATAAAGGCTTAGTAGCAATTCGGGACGGCATTACGCTTGCGGTACCATTACTGTTGATTGGTTCTTTGTTTATGGTCATTGCTAGTTTTCCTGTTCCAGGATGGGAAGCTTATTTGACAAAAATTGGGGTTTCTGCCTATCTATGGAAAGGCGTGGATAGTAGTTTTGGTCTGATTGGTTTGGTAGCCAGTTTTGGGATTGCCTACTATATGAGCCGCCAATACAAAGTGGATGGGATTCCTTCTGGGATTATCTCGCTTGCTGCCTTTATCACAGTGACACCATTCCTTGCTACTAAAACAGGAAACGGTGTTCCCACAGCATTTTTAGCTTCACAAGGTCTTTTTGTAGCAATCATTCTTGGTTTGGTAAATGGTTATATCTATCAATGGTTCATCAATCATAATGTCCAAATTAAAATGCCTGATGGTGTTCCACCGGCAGTTTCAAAAAGTTTCAGCGCCATTATTCCAGGTGCAGTGATTATCACAGGCTGGTTGCTGGTTTATGCCCTTTTAGCCAGTTTAAAACTACCAAATTTGCATGCGGTAGCTCAAACTGTTTTAGGAAAACCGCTAGGTCTACTAGGTAATAATTTATTTGGTTTGATGATTCTAGTTGCTTTAAATAGTTCATTCTGGTTTGTTGGACTTCATGGAGGAAATGTTGTCAATGCGGTTATGAAACCATTGTGGCTTTCGAATCTCGATGCCAATAAAGTTGCTTATCAAGCAGGGGAAAAACTACCGCATATCTTTACCAGTGTCTTTATGGATAATTTCGTCTTCATTGGCGGTGGCGGCGCAACTATTGGCTTGGTATTAGCGATTGGTTATTTGGCGAAAAAGAGAAAATCAAGCAAGCAGATCAAAACACTGGCACCTATTACAGTGGTTCCAGGTTTGTTCAATATCAATGAGCCAACGATGTTTGGTGTTCCAATTGTTTTAAATATCTTGCTTCTGTTCCCATTCATTTTGGCACCGATTGCGAATCTCATCGTTGCATGGTCATCCATGGCAAGTGGTCTTGTACCGTTAACATATACTGACCCAGGTTGGACAACTCCTCCGATTATTAGTGGCTTGCTGGCAACGGGAAGTTTTAAAGCGTCTATTTTACAAGCTGTTCTTATTGTGATTGATATTTTAATCTATATTCCATTTGTAATTACTATTGAAAAACGCTTTAAAGCAGAAGAAAATCAGTAGGGAGATGAGAATATGAAACGATTAATTAGTGCAAATCCTTCGGAAATTTTGAATATGACAGCCCAAGAGCTCAAGCAAAGCATTCAAGCGAGTGAAGGGCGAGTTGTTTTATCCGAAAATGTTGTCATTCGTGAAACCTTTGTCGGAGATATCACCAATGCTGAAATTGCAAGAGCCTTCGGTGCAGATATGATTTTGCTGAATTGCTTAGATGTTTTCCAACCAGAAATATTTGGCTTAGATTGTAAAAAAGAGGAAATTGTTCACGAATTGCATCGCTTGGTAGGCGCTCCGATTGGAGTGAATTTAGAACCTGTTGATTTGGAAGCTGATATGTTGGAAGAAGTACAAGTGATTGCTGCCGGTCGGCAAGCTAGTCAGGCTTCTTTTGAACAAATTGAAAAATTAGGCTTTGATTTTGTCTGCTTAACAGGTAATCCAGGAACAGGAGTTAGCAATAAAGAAATTATTGATGCAGTAAAATTAGCTAAGCAGCATTTTTCAGGTTTGATTATAGCTGGGAAAATGCACGGTGCAGGGGTGTCTGAGTCGGTTGCAGACATTCAGATAGCTGAACAATTATTAGAAGCTGGTGCAGATGTGATTTTGGTGCCAGCGGTTGGTACAGTTCCTGCTTTCAGTGATGAAGAAATGAGAGCTGTCGTAGATCTAGTACATAGTAAAAGAGGTTTAGTCTTAAGCGCTATTGGCACTAGCCAAGAGACGTCAGATATTGAAACAATTAAACAAATCGCACTTCGTAATAAAATTTGTGGTGTTGATATTCAACATATTGGGGATGCAGGCTATGGTGGTTTGGCAGTAGTGGATAATATTTATGCACTGAGCAATACTATTCGTGGCGTTCGACATACTGTGTCACGTTTAGCAAGATCCGTTAATCGGTAGAAAAGATCGTTGACTTTAATGAATAGAAAGGAACAATTATGACTAAAGTTACCATTATGTTGGCATGTGCTGCGGGTATGAGTACTAGCTTGCTTGTTACAAAAATGCAAGCTGCAGCCGATGAAAAAGGATTAGATGCAGAAATTTTTGCAGTTCCAGCACCAGAAGTAGATGATATCCTTTCTGAGAAGAAAGTAGATGTTTTGTTATTAGGTCCACAGGTGCGCTATCTTTTAGATCAATTCACAGAAAAGTTAGCTCAAAAGAATATCCCAGTTGGAGTTATCCCAATGGTGGATTATGGCATGATGAACGGTTCAAAGGTGCTAGCGTTAGCTGAGGAACTGATCGGAGGCTAGAAGATTGATATGGAAAATTCAAATTTAGAAAGTATCATGTCCCTTATTATGTATGGTGGCGAGGCGAAGAGCAATGCTTTTGAAGCGATTCAAAAAGCTAAGAACGGTCTCTTTGAAGAAGCACATGAAAAGTTAAAAGCAGCAGATGAGGCATTAGTTTTAGCACACAAGTCACAGACAGTGATGCTGACACAAGAAGCTCAAGGTGAAAAAATTGAGCTCAGTCTTTTGATGGTGCATGCTCAAGATCACTTGATGACGAGCTTAACGTTTATTGATTTAGCAAAAGAAGTTGTTGCAGTGTATGAACGACTAAATCAAATGGTTAAATAATCTAATAACATTCTCTTTAAGAACTTTGATAGGTTGAACGACTTGTCAAAGTTTTTTTAAATAATTAACAGACGATTATTTTATTTATCACCTGATAATTATTTAAAAAAGTTTTAGAAACCGATCGCAAATCTCAAAATTTGTGCTATGCTTAATTCATGGATTATTACTGGTCATGCAGGCAAAACCTAGACAAATACAAGATATAAGGTAGGAAAACTACTTTCTATTTGGTGTATGTTTAGGTTTTTTTGTTACAGTTTTCTATATTTACATGTGTAACAAAATGGCTGGTCTAAAAATTAAAGGAGGCCTATTATGGAAAAAGATTATACGGACTTAGCTCAGGACATTCTCGATCACGTCGGAGGCTGTGATAAGTTAGCACTGTTAAGCACTGTGTAACCCGTTTACGCTTTACTCTAAAAGGTGAGAGCAAGTCAGATACTGACTATCTTATGGCGCGTGATAGTGTAATGACCGTAGTGAAGGCTGGAGGTCAGTATCAGGTTGTGATTGGAAATCATGTCCCTGATGTTTATGCAGCGGTATTGGCAGTCGGTGGTGTGCAGGGTGCAGGTACTGTGGAAGCACATGAAGAAGCGGTGAAGAAAAATCCACTCGATGCCTTTATTGACTTTCAACCCTTCCTTGGCCCTTTAGCGGCAGCTGGGATTATTAAAGGTGTGGTCGCTATCCTGACCGCAACCTTAGGTTGGACAGCAAAGAACAATGGTGTTGCACTTGTCTTGACAGCAGCAGGTGACGGATTCTTCCAATTCTTACCGATTATGATTGCTCTCAATGCTGCTCGTAAGTTCAAAATGAATGACTTCACTGCATTAGCAATTGCAGCAGCTCTAGTCTATCCGAACTTGGAAGCTAGTATGACAGCTTTGGGGAAAGTTGGAGCAGTAAACTTCTTTAGTATTCCATTGGGCTTGCCGACAGGAGACTATCTGTCAATGGTTATTCCTGCTATTTTGGCAGTTTGGGTGGCATCTCACATCGAGAAATTCATGAAAAAATCACGCCAGACTTTGTCAAAGTGTTCATGGTTCCATTCGTGACTCTTATGATTGCAGTATCTTTGACCTTCTTACTTGTGGGACCAATCGCTAATACAGCTTCTAGCTTAATTGGTTCCGGTTTGACAGCTATTCAAGGTTTCAGACTGATTCTTTATGGTGTGCTGCTGGGTGCTCAGTTACGACTCCTATCATTGTTACCAATACAGCTAATTATAAGGCAGTTGAAGCGCTAGCTCATGGTGATGTACGGATAGGCAACGCATTATTAAAAGTAAGTAAATAATTTAAGAAAAAGGACAAGTATTTATACAGTTTAAACAGTTGGTCGAAAAATCCAATTTAAGAACAGTATAATCTGCTTCGTCCTTTTTATTATTTCTAATTTCCTGCGTTATGTTCGCTTCTTTATGCTACAATGTAGATAAAGGAGAATAGAACATGAAAAGAATGGAACGAAAAATACAGTCAGCGACCAATTGGCAGTTTATTTTAGGCTTGCTTTGCGCCGTGTTTGTAGCAGCAAGTGTGATTTTAGTAGCTGAAAAAATAAACGATAGCATTACGATTAAGGGAAAGTCGGCAAAAACAGGTGTTGTACAAAAGAAAAAAATGTCTTCTTCCTCAAATGGTGTACAAACGGCTCGTATCATGGCAAATGGAGATCTGCTATATCATGATCTTCTATATATGAGCGCCTTACAGTCAGATGGGACGTATGATTTCACAGAAAATTATCAATATGTCAAACCTTGGCTGAAAAAGGCGGACTTGGTATTAGGAGATTTCGAGGGGACTATCCGACCAAATTATCCTTTGGCGGGTTACCCACTGTTCAATGCGCCAGAGTCGGTGGTGTCAGCTATCAAAGATGCTGGTTATCAAGTTGTGGATTTGGCACACAATCACATTTTGGATTCTCAATTGGAAGGTGTTTTTTCAACAGCAAAAGCATTTGAGCAGCAAGGAATTACACCGATTGGGGTTTATACACATAAAAATAGGGATAAAGCCTCACTTGTGATTAAAAAAGTAAATGGGATTAAAATTGCGCTCTTAGCTTATTCCTATGGGTTTAACGGCTTGGAGGAAAATATCTCTCATGCAGACTACAATCATCATTTGTCGGATTTAAATGAAGAAAAGATGAAAAAAGAAATTAAGCAAGCCGAAAAAGAAGCTGATATAACCGTTGTCATGCCTCAGATGGGGGTTGAATATCAATTGGAACCGACACAGGAGCAAAAAACTCTTTATCATAAGATGATTGAGTGGGGAGCGGATATTATTTTCGGCGGGCATCCGCATGTCGTTGAACCATCAGAGGTCGTTAAACAAAATGGGCAAAAGAAATTCATTATCTATTCTATGGGAAATTTTATCTCCAATCAGCGAATCGAGACAATGGACGGTGTGGAAAATAAGAAATGGACAGAACGCGGCGTGCTCATGGACGTGACGGTTGAAAAATCAAAGAAAGGGACGATTATCAAGGATGTACAGGCGCATCCGAGTTGGGTGAGTCGTGTGGCGAAAGGGACGTATTCACCGGAAGGCTATCCTCTCTACACCTACCAGACCTATATTTTAGAAGATTTCATTGAAGGTGGAAAATACCGTAATCAATTAGACCAAGCCACCAAAGAACGAATTGACACAGCTTATCAGGAAATGAATGAGCATGTAAATTTGAAATGGAGCAAATGAGTTTCGATTAAAATAATAAGCGCTTAAAAGAGTCTTGCAGCAGACAATGTTTAAGCGTTTTTTAGATATTCAAAATGGCTTTAGTTTAACCGGGCAGAAAATTGTTTTCCTAACCAAAATGCAAAAAATAGATTGCTGATAACAATGAGAACGCCAATGAGACTGAAAACAAGAAGTTCAATTGTGTTGATATGAAGTAAAGTGGTGGTTTTCCAAATGATAATACTGCTAACAGGTAAACACAGGATAGAGGTTGCAAGAGCTGGTATATAGCGCCTAATCCAGATAGCTTGCAGGATATGAAGCACCAGATGAAGAGCGAAAGCGATGAATCCACCCAACCAGATGAGGTAAAGGAAGCGAGTACGGTAAAAAATAGCAAAGAAAGAGACAAAGAGCACCACGACAAATTCTTCTGCTACAGCTAGTGCGAACCCTTCTGTGGATAAGTCTTTGTGGGCCTTTAGAATGACCGTAGCTTTTTTTGCCAGTAGCCGCTCATTGCGCTGTATCCATGGTATGAAACCAATGATTTCTTCTAAATCATGAAAAATGAAAAGCAGTGGAAATAACCAGATAATATCTTTCATGGAGTCCCTCCTTGTTATTTTTTACGATATTGACTAGGAGTTAGTTGGTAATACTTTTTAAACTGCCGATTGAAGTTAGAGAGGTTGTTAAAGCCAGACTGTGTAGCAATTTCTAAGACGGGTAAGGTAGAATGCTGCAAGAGTTCAGCCGCTTTTCGCAAGCGAAATTGAATCACATATTCTATACAAGACACCCCCAAATGTTTTTTAAAGAAATTCATGAAATGCGTATCGCTGTAACCACAAATTTTGGCAAGTTGGTCAATAGTGAGCTCTTCTTGATAATGAGCGCTGATATAGTCAATAATGGTACGGATTTTTTCTTCCTTGCGATAGCCTTCTAAGGTTTGCTCTTTTGAAATGACATAACCATTTTCAAATAAAAGATAAAAGAGTTGATTGAGCTGGGCTTTGAGTTGAAATTCAAAATATTTTGTGCGGTAATAGCCTATTTTCATAGCATCAAGTAAACATTGCCGAATGTCTGTATAGGCTGGTTGATTGGGCTTGATGACGTGTACAAAATCTAATTGTCCATTGTAAAGTGGCTGCAAATAGTCAATACTGGCTTGGTCCATAGTAGAATAGCCCATCAAATCCAAATGAAAGTTGAGAGCATCCATGTAATGGCGGCGATTTTCAATCGGGTGAATCGAGTGAAGAGCATTGGGACGAATGAGGATAATATCACCTGCTTCACTATTAAAGTAATCATAATCAATGTGAAACTGTGCTGTCCCCTCATGGACGTAAATCAGTTCAACATCCGTATGCCAATGAAAGAGAATGTCCGGCTGTCCATTTTTGGTAATGGTTCGTGTGAGAGAGTAAGGAGTACCTTGATTTTTGTAAACGATATTTTTGTGTAATGTTCCTAGATCCATAAGTGTAGCCTCTTTCGTAGAATAATACCAATTTATAAGAGAATTGTGCTAGAAAATACTCTTGCCTAAGATTATAATATAATTAAGTGAAAAATAAAAGAGGTAGAAGCCATGGGTAAATTTCCAGCAGATTTTCTTTGGGGTGGTGCAACAGCTGCCAATCAATATGAAGGTGCTTATAATTTGGATGGTAAAGGTCTTTCGGTTCAAGATGTGACGCCAAAAGGTGGCATACCAGCTAATGCAGGTGATCTCAATCCTTTGATTACAGATAAGCCAACAGCTGATAACCTAAAATTGGAAGGAATTGACTTTTATCATCATTACAAAGAAGATATTGCCCTTTTTGCAGAAATGGGCTTCAAGGTTTATCGTACTTCTATTGCTTGGTCACGGATTTTCCCAAATGGTGATGAAACGAAGCCAAATGAAGCAGGTCTAAAGTTTTATGACGCCCTTTTTGATGAATTGGCCAAATATAACATTGAACCTTTGGTGACTTTGTCACATTATGAAACACCTTTGCATTTGGCGCGTCAGTATAATGGTTGGGCAAATCGTGATTTGATTGGCTTTTATGAGCGCTATGTTCGTACCGTCTTTACTCGTTACAAAGACAAGGTGAACTATTGGTTGACCTTTAATGAAATCAACTCTGTTCTTCATGCGCCGTTTATGAGTGGAGGGATTGCAACTCCAGTAGAAGAATTGTCCAAACAAGATCTTTATCAAGCTGTTCATCACGAACTAGTGGCATCAGCTCTTGCAACTAAAATTGGGCATGAAATCAATCCAGACTTTAAGATTGGGTGCATGGTACTAGCGATGCCGACTTATCCGATGACGCCAAAACCAGAGGATGTACTGGCTGCTCGTGCGTTTGAAAATCAGAATTATCTTTTTTCAGATATTCATGCGCGTGGTAAATATCCAGCATATATGAACCGATTCTTCAAAGAAAATGACATTGAGATCCAATTTGCACCGGGTGATAAAGAATTGATGTCAGAGCATACCGTAGATTTCATCTCCTTCTCTTATTACATGAGTGTGGTTGCTGCCCATGATCCGGAAAGTTATTCTTCCGGTCGTGGAAATGTGCTGGGTGGGTTGCAAAATCCTTATCTAACTGCTTCAGAATGGGGCTGGCAAGTGGATCCAATTGGTCTGCGTCTGGTTCTCAATGCTTTCTATGACCGTTACCAGTTACCGCTCTTTATCGTAGAAAATGGTCTTGGTGCGAAAGATGTCTTGGTAGATGGTCCTGATGGTCCGACTGTTGAAGATGATTATCGCATTGATTATCTTAAACGGCATTTACAGCAGGTCGGCGAAGCAATTGAAGATGGTGTTGAACTCTGGGGCTACACCACTTGGGGCTGTATTGACCTTGTGTCTGCTTCAACAGCTCAGATGAGTAAGCGGTACGGCTTTATCTATGTTGATCGAAACGATGATGGAACAGGGACTTTGGCTCGCTATAAGAAGAAATCATTTGATTGGTATAAAGAAGTTATTGCAACGAATGGAGGAAAACTCTATGAAGATTGAGCACGCAGCCCTTTATGTTCGAGATTTAGAAGGAGCTAAACGCTTCTTTGAAACGTATTTTGAAGCGAAAAGTAATCAGCTTTACCATAATAAAAAAACAGGTTTTCAGTCTTACTTCCTCAGCTTTGACGAAGGGGCGAGATTGGAAATCATGACTCGAAAGGAAGGTTTAGCGGAGAACAACCAAGAACTTCTCTTTTTGGGGTATCACCATTTGGCATTTAGTCTAGGAAGTAGAGAAAAGGTAAATGAACTGACAGCGAGGCTTCAAGCAGACGGCTATCAGCTTTTAAGCGGACCGCGTCTGACAGGTGATGGTTACTATGAAAGCTGCATTCTGGCTTTAGAAGGCAATCAGATTGAATTGACAGTATAATTTGATAAATTTGCTCCTTATAAAAAAGGCCGAATCTTTCGATTCAGTCTTTTTCAGATTACACAAATGAATTGAAGAATTGTAACAGAGGGGCAAGGGAAAATGGTTGAAGTGTAGATTATTGTAGTTTTGTCTTCAAAAATTTCTCAATAGAGAAATCATTTTAATAGTATTCTTTTTCAGTGGTATTTATTGGCTGGAAATCAAAAAGACAAACCTCAAAAAGAAGTTTGTTTTCGCGTTTTTGTCAGTGTTCGCTAAATAGTCATGTGCTTGCAGTTTAACCCCAAAATTTCTTAGCAATTTCTTGGCCTTGTTTGATTTTGGCCCATTGCTGCGGGATAGCCAACTCATTGCCAGAATCACAAGAAGCAAAACCGCATTGATGGGACAGCAGCAAACGTTCCTTAGGCAAAATGGTGCTGGCTTGTTCTAATAACTTGAGAACACGTTCTTCATCATCAAGATCAGTTGTCTTACTGGAAAGGAGTCCAAGAACAACTTCAGCATCTTTATCTTTAAGAGAAGCAAGAGCCCTCAAATCACCTGAGACGTCACTGTCCCATTCTAAGAAGAAGCGGTCATAGTGTTGATCACGCAAGAATTTTTCCGCAATCGCTTCATAAGTTCCGCCTGAAGCAGAACGGCTTTCATAATTTCCACGACAGTTATGTGTCCAAACTTTGAGTCCTACTTGCTGCCCGTAATCAGCAACCTCATTGTTAATAGCAATAAATTCATCCGCTAAGTCGGCCAGCGCAGCATTGCTATCAGCAAAAAACGAAGCAGGATTTGATTCATCAAAAAGTTCCCAAAGGCAATCATCAAACTGGATAATCTCACCGTCAACTTCCTTGTATTCTGTCAAGAATTCCTTGTAGGACTTGATAAGACCAGCTTTTAATTCGTCATTGGTTTTGTAAACTTGCCCTTCACCAGCAAGTTTATCAAAGATAGCCAGTTCAGTATAAGCATGCGCAGGTCCCCAAATCGTTAATTTTGTTTGCGTATCACCAGCTTCTTCCTTGAGCAGTTTGTAACTATCTAAGAAATGATGATTTTTACCTGAAAGTGGCTGGCTAATGCGAATACCGATGTCTTTACGTGTTTCGTACTGTCCGCCATCATGGTCTTTAAAAGTGTAGCCGTGGTCTGCAATGTAACGCTCAATACCTTTAAGTCCCCAAATAAAATCTAAATGCCACATGGACTTAGAATATTCACCATCTGTCAAAATATCAATACCATTTGCCTTTTCATCAGCAATGACCTTTTTAATCTCTGCTGTTTCTGTTTCACGATAACCCGGAAAACTATCATAAAAAGGATACTGAATGTCATCACGATGTTCAATTTTATTTTTATAATTAAGCAGATCAGCTGGACGAAGAAGAGATCCAACTAGTTGGAATTTTGATTGTGTCATATACATGCCTCTTTCTAGATTTCTTGCTTTTTATTGTACAAAAGCTGAGCATGTTTGAAAAATAGTTAATTTAGAGAAAAGAATATAGTTTTAAACTATAACTAAAAAGATCAATCCTTGCTGGAATACAATTGTTTCCTCTTCAACTCTCTTTTTGGTAAAATAAAAGAAAAACTTTGTTTACTGGGATATATTTAGACGTAATATAATCCTTTTGAAATAAGATGTAAATGTAGCCAATAATGTTTTGCATTATCCAAGCGGAATTATAGAAATGGCGAAAGGATAGTCGAACATTATGAAATAAATGGACGATGAGATTTAAATTTGAAATGAATAATTGTTAGAGGTGATAACATGTCAATTAAGATGATTGTGACTGATATGGATGGCACGCTCTTAGATGAAAAAGGAGAATTCGATCGCGACCGGTTGAAAAATATATTGGATGAGCTGGACAAGCGGGAGATGCGGTTTGTGGTGGCAACTGGTAATGAAATTCATCGAATGCGCCTGCTGTTTGGTGATTTATTGGAGCGTGTGACGTTGATTGCCGCAAACGGTGCGCGAATTTTTGATAAAAACGAGATACTGCTGGGCACATGTTGGTCTCCGGACTTGGTGGCACAGGTTTTGTCTTATTTTGAAGGGAGAGAATGCGATGTACACTTAGTTGTTACAGCTGAAAATGGTGCCTTTGTCAAAACGGGGACAACTTTTCCTATGATTGAAAAAGTTATGACAGCAGAAATGGCACGAGAATTTTATCGAAAGATAAACTTTGTCGAAGCATTGCGCCCGGACGATTTTCCACAAGTCTTGAAAATGAGTATGATGGTAAACGAGCAAGTAGCAGTTCAAGCTACTCGACAGCTCAATCAGGATTTTGAAGGTACCTTAAATGCGGTCACAAGCGGTTATGGAGCGATTGATATTTTACAAAAAGGGATCCATAAAGCTTGGGGATTGAAACAACTGATGCAGAAATGGAAAATTCAAGAGCAGGACATCATGGCCTTTGGAGATAGTGAAAATGACATTGAAATGCTGCAATTAGCAGGGATTTCCTATGCTATGGAGAATGCTGATCCGAGAGTAAAAACAGTTGCCGATCACCTTGCACCAGCCAATACAGAGGCAGGGGTCTTAAAAATATTAGAGAACTATTTGAGCAAAGGAGCGTGTATATGACAGTTCAATTACTAGACCAATGGCTTTTAAATGAACAAGAACAAATTAGAAAAAAATACCAAGATTTGAATCGTATATCCATCAAAGATCCCGATGTACTTTTTCTGGGAGATTCTATAGTTGAATATTTTCCATTGTACGAGCTGTTGAAGACGCCTAAAATAGTGATAAATCGTGGTATTCGAGGTTATCGGTCGGATTTACTACTAGAGCATTTAGTCTCTCTCTTATTTGGGCAGGCAGTTGATAAGATTTTTCTTCTCATCGGCACTAATGATATTGGAAAGGAAATTCCGCAGCAAGAAACGGTGAAAAATGTGGAAAGTATCATCCAAACGATTGCTGGAAATTATCCTCTTGCAGAAATCTGCCTTCTGTCTGTTTTACCAGTCAATGAAAGCCCTACTTACAAAAAGTGCGTTCATCTAAGAAGCAATCGAAAAATTCAAAGTCTCAACCATGTCTATCAAGAGTTGACTTCTGCTTATATGAATGTGACTTTTGTCAATGTCTACGACAGTCTGTTAGACGAAGCAGGACAATTAGCAGAAGCATTTACCACTGATGGACTGCATTTGACCGTTGCGGGATACCAAGTGTTGGCAGGGCGAATAGCCATGCAGTTATAATTTTTGCATCAACTATAGATTAGCAATTTTGGCCTCGTTTCAATGAAACTAATATAAAAATCACTATTGTCATATAAAATTAATTTTATATAATTTAACTCATATGATATAATGAAAAATAAATTATAAAATGTTAAGGGAGTAGTATGAGTACATTATTAGCCACAAGATTAAAAAGTAAACGATTGGAATTAGGGCTATCCCAAAAAGAATTAGCAGAAGGGGTATGTGAACAAGGTCAAATTAGTAGAATGGAAAAGGGCAAGTATATGCCTGGTTCGGATCTTTTATATTCATTATCAAAAAAAATGAATGTTACAATGAACTATTTTTTTGATGATAGTGTACTTGGCGAGACATCTAAGTTGGTACAATTTAAAGAGTTGGTAGAATCTTTTCTAGTAAAGCGTGAGTATGATTCATTAAAATATTTATACAGTTTAGAAATTGATAAATGGCATAGATTGTCACTATCAGATCAAAATTATCTTGAATGGATAGGAGCAATTGTTTCATTTCATTGTGATAATAAAAGAGAGGAGGCTATTATAAAATTAGAACAAATGCTTGTGCGATTAAATAAAGATGAGTTAATGTACCTTCGTATCTCTAATACCTTGCTTGATTTCTTTTTAGAAGAAAAAAATAATGATGAATTTGAAAAATGTTATCAAGCAATAATATCTAAACTTCAAAATATTGATTTTACTCATACAATAGAACTGAAAATTTATATTAAAATTAGATATAATTTTTGCCGATATCTTTGGAAAAGTTTTCAGATTGAGAAGGGAATAGAAGAAACGCTTGATGTTATTGAAAAATGTAATGAATACAGTTGTAGTTATTTATTAGCAGATTTATACTGTATATTAGCGAATATTAGCGAGGATTTTTCTAGCCAAAGTATTGTAAAGCAATATTTTACATTTTCGCAAGTATTATATAAACTCAGTGGTAATGAAAAAATGGCTTTAATACTTGAAAAGTATCTTCGTGATAATTTTAAAAAAATATAAGTTAAAAATAAGATATAATATGAGAAACACGAATAAATTTATGTCCAGTTTATGATGGAGATAATTTTATTTGTGTTTTATTTTTGAAAAAATTACATTAAAACTATGGAAACATGCCCAAATACATAAAATAATTATAGTTATAATTTTTAAAAAAATAATTATTTTTATAAAAATCTATTGCAATAATTTATTCAAAGGGATATAATGTGTACCTAGAAAGGGGATTTAACTCTATGAAAAACATGAAGAATGTTATCAAAGTTTTGTTGTTTCTATCACTTGTTTGGATTATTTTTGGTCAAGTACCCAAAAAATATCCTAGTTTATTAGGTGTTGATCCGGGAGGAGTTTCTATTGTTAAACAGTAATAATTAAGATATACCAATTACTAAGAGATAAAGGAGAAATAATAATTATGAAGAATCAAAATTTTAATAAAGAAGTTCAACGCTTTTCAATCCGGAAATATTCATTTGGTGTTGCATCTGTACTGCTAGGATGCTTTCTGTTTAATGTTGCTAATGTTTCGGCAGATGAGACAACCTCAACGTCTACTGTTTCATCTACAACAGAGTCTGTTGTTTCCCATTCTGATAAAATGATAAATTCTAATGTTGAAAACAACTCTAAGAATAATCAAGCTGTGGATAGTGGTGTATCAAATAAAGTATCTATAGTTGATAATGTTCAAGTTCACAATAAAGAAAAATCAGTTTCAGTTACGGTTCAAACTAAACCAGTCGAAGATACTAAGCCGATATCAGAAAATGGAGTAACGTCTACTGTTTCAACATCTAATGTTCAAGTGGAACATGAAAATAATTCATCAGTTTCGTCCACACCAGACATGAAAGTCAAAGAGACTAGTGAATCTAACAATAATATGATTTCAAGTACTGCTTCTTCTACTCAAAAAGGCGATAATAATGTCTCAAAAAATAAGAATAACTTAGTTGATAAACACTCAAATGAGTTAAAAGAGGGCGCAACAAAAACTATGCTTGTCTCGAAAATAGCGCGTCATGCATTAGCTGTGAACAATGGTTCTGTTGCAAGAGGTGACGATTATCCATGGAAACATGATAGTGTAGATCCCAATAATAGACAAATTGATAAGTGGAGACTATATACAAGAGAATGCACTTCTTTTACTGCTTACCGTTTAAGCTCAGTAAATCACTTTGAACTTCCGGGTGCTTATGGTAACGGTGGACAATGGGGAGGACGTGCAAGACGAGAAGGATATAGAGTTGACATGAATCCTGCAAAAGGATCGGTTGCTTGGTTAGATGATGGTTCCTATGGTCATGTTGCGTGGGTATCAAATGTCATTGGAAACAATGTAGAAATTGAAGAATATAATTATGGTTTCACACATAATTATCATATTCGGACGGTTGCTAAAACGGCATTCAGTGGTTATATCCATTTTAAAGATTTGGCTGGTGGCACCACTACTCCTAGTGAACCTACAAAACCTAATACAGGAGGAACATTACCTTCTTCAGGAACCTATCATTTTACAGACCGTAAAGGAATCAAAGCAGAACCTAAAATATCTAGTCCAGACCTTGCTTATTATGATAATGGTTATAGTGTAACTTATGATAAGACTTTAATTGCTGATAATTACGAATGGATTTCGTATATCTCTTATTCGGGGCACCGTCGTTATATTGCTATAAATAAAATTGCAACTTCAGTCACTCCAGTTGTAAAAGGGACGATCAATATACAAAATAAAAATGATCAAGCCGGTACTTTTGACGTTGTAATTACCAATGTATCTAGCAATAGTGGATTAAAAGAAGTACAAGTTCCAACTTGGTCTACGCAAAATGGACAAGATGATATCATCTGGTATAGAGCTACTAAGCAAAACGATGGTACTTATAAGGTTTCAGTAAATATTCGTGATCATAAAAATAATCGCGGTGAATATAACATTCATCTCTATTATGTTATAGATAATGGCAAACAAATAGGTGTAGGTGGTACTAAGACGACAATTGCAGAAGTGCCGAAACCAGCGGTATCTCTTGCAGGGAACATTACCATACAGAATAAGAATAATCAAACAGGGACATTTGATGTAGTTATTTCAAATGTTGCTAGTCCAAATGGTGTAAAAGAAGTAAAGGTGCCTATTTGGGCAAGCCAAAATGGACAAGATGATATTATTTGGTATAACGCTACTAAACAAAATGATGGTACTTATAAAGTCTCAGTTCGTGCAAGTGACCATAAAAATTATCAAGGAGAATACAATATCCACTTATATTATGTACAAAATGATAATAAATTAGTTTGTGTAACAGGTACAAAAACAGACGTACACTTTATCGCAAAACCTGCTATACCTGACAGAGGAGTTTATACTTTTACAGGACGATCTAGTATTAAAGCAGAGCCTAAAATTTCTTCTCCTGAATTAGCTTATTATGAAGCTGGAAATACAGTTAATTATGATAAAGTTCTATTTGCAGATGGACATTATTGGATTAGTTACCTTTCCTTCTCAGGCAATCGTCGATATATCAGCATTGCCTAATTTTCTAAAGGCAGAAAATAGAAAATATACATATATTACAAATAGATTCCAAATATTTCTAAAATGTGTTGATTTTTACAAAACAAAGTTGTATAATGATTTTGGAATTTGAGGATTCCTGAAAAAGAAAGGAAATACAATGAAAAATTCATATAAATTAGTAAGTATAACTATGTTGTGCTCTTTGCTTTTACTGAGCGCTTGCCATAAAAATGAAACAAAAAGTGATTCGAATGACCATTCGACAGTAAAGACTGCACAAAGTAGTTATAAAAAAGCAAAATCATCTAAAGCTAAGAAAAAGATGACTGCTAACGCGAGTAGTAATAAAAAAGCAGGGGACAGTACTCAATCTGCTGCTAGTGAACAGATGTCATCTGCTCAATCGTCAACTACTCAACCCTCTTCAAGTACAACTAACGCCGATAGTAATACTTCTCCTGCAGCAGAAGCAAAGTCTACAGTTGACGTAAACGCTCTTGCTAGTGGTGATTTTTCAACAATTTCAGGAACTTGGAGTAATGACTTGGGAAAAAGTATTACCATTAATCCTAATGGTCAAGCTGCTTTTGCAGGTGAGAAAAGAGAGTATGGTCTTACTTCTGAAAAAATAGTCGCAAACACATTTTGGGGAACGATTTATCCTAAAGACGCTCAAGTAGGTGGTGCTGCTTTTATTGTGGTTCCTGCTGGTGTAGCTGATCCTGTTACGGGACAGGTTTCTAATACAGACCGGATTTTGAGTGGGCAAGATGAAAATGCCAATACACATCCTTTCTACAGAAATTAAGATGATAGAAATAAATTAGAAAGTAGGATAAGTGATGAAAAAAATGTTTGATCACAAAGAACAACGTTTTTCCATTCGTAAATATTCGTGTGGTGCAGCTTCTGTTTTGATTGGGTGTGTCCTCTTTATGGGTGGTCAAGCAGTATCGGCCGATGAACAAGTTACAACAGACACAAGTATTGAAACGTCTCAAGTAAATACTGCCGCAAAAAATAATATTCAAAACACAACTGGATCAACTGCTGTGGCTCCGCAAACAGCAACAACTCAGAAAGACGTTGTTGAAAAAGCACCTGCACCAGTTCGTTCATCAGCAACTATGATGTCTGTTGAAAAGTCTTTTGTAGATACTCAAGAAACTACAAAAATTGTAGACAAAACTGCCTCTGCAGCAACAGATACAAGACGTGTTCAATCTACTACTGTAGATGCATCAACACAGACCGAAGATGAAATAACGGATTCATCTGTAGATAAAACGACAAACACAACTAAGCCTTTAACAACTGTAAAAGTTGAAAAGAATCCTGCTGAAAAAGAAGCAGGAAAAGAAGAAATTGATGTCGCAAAGTTGATGGCTAAAACGCAAACAGCGCACGAAGCACGTCTGGCAGAATCCAAAGTAATACAAACTGTACCTTCTTTACCAAGCCAAGGTTACTATACTTATACGAAACGTACAGAAGTGAAAAATGAACCGAAAGCAAGTGCAGCATTGCAATTTTATGTGAATGCAGGCGATCGCGTTTACTATGACCGAGTTTTGGTTGCGGATGGTTACCAATGGCTTAGCTATCGCTCTTATAGCGGTATCCGTCGTTATGCGGCTATTAATAAGTTGGTAACAGAACCAGTTCAATCTGCAAAGCCAACACCTTCTTCAACAGGAACACTCCCTTCTAGAGGAAGATATACTTTCTCTGAAACGGCAGAGGTTAAGAATGAAGCCAAATGGTCAGCTCCGACACAATTTACTTTTAATAGAGGCGATAGCGTTAACTATGATAAAGTGTTGGAAAATGATGGTTATCAATGGATTAGCTATATTTCTTATAGTGGAATGCGTCGTTATGCAGCTGTTACAAAGTTAGCTCAGCCAGCACCTCAAAGACCAGCTCAAAGTCAAGTGACAGGTACGATTCACATTGAAAACAAGACTTCCCAAGGTTTCGATGTGGTGGTAACGAATGTCAGCTCGACCAAGGGTGTGAAGACGGTGAAGTTGCCTATTTGGTCTAGTCAAGGCGGTCAAGATGATGTAATCTGGTACGATGCGATTAAGCAAACAGATGGCACCTATAAGTTGAGTGTAGATATTCGCCGTCATAAAAATAATCGCGGTGAATATAACATACACATGTATTACATTCAGTCGGATGGTAGCCTGCAAGGGGTAACCGGCACAACAAC